>Ga0272448_1000399_pt1 | contig 67518 bp, 65 predicted proteins | sample YNPCB0191_FD_202220 | JGI IMG/M metagenome (GOLD analysis project Ga0272448, IMG submission 202220) | Hot spring sediment microbial communities from Yellowstone National Park, WY, United States - YNP-CB-019-1 | ecosystem: Environmental > Aquatic > Thermal springs > Hot (42-90C) > Sediment... | reverse complement strand
GACCGATGCGCTGCCGAACGGTGCAGGAACGCCTGAACGCATCTCTGGACGGCCTGCTGCAACCCAGCGAGCGGGCCGCGATGGAAGTGCATTTACAGGGATGCCCAGAGTGCCAAGCAGCCCTGGCGCGCCTGCGACGGCTGTCCTCACTGCTTGAAGGTATCCCTTCGCCGCCCGTCCCCGACGGCTTTTCCGAACGTCTCATGGCCCGCGCTTATCAGCGCCAGGCTGAGCGGTGCAGGTCGCGGATTCTCTCATGGAGACCGGTGCTCTTCTGGCGCGGCATGCCCGCATCAATGCGAGTTGCTGCGGCGGCCGTGCTCGTTATTGGCTTTGCGATAGGCGCTCTTATGGGCCGAGGCACATCGCGGACCATCGCGGCTGCGCCCCAGGAAACCGGCCAGGTCAGCATGGCTGATACTCTTGGCTCGTATAATCTTGACTATCTCTCCGAAGCGCCACGCGGGTCACTGGCGGACGCGTACCTCACCCTGGCGTCGGCTGCCAACGGCGGGGGGCGATAGCCATGTGGAAAAGAATAAGGCCGCTGCTGATTCTCTTGTCCGTGGCGCTGAACGTTGCCTTCGTAGTCTTCTGGGCGGCGCATGCGCTCCCGACCCATTTGCGAGGCCTACGGGACCCGAGGCATGGCGAAGGCGTCTGGTGTCCCCTGCACCGCCGGCTCGGCGTGACCGAGGCGCAATGGCGCGAGATCGAGCCGCGCCTGGTGGAGTTCCAGAACTCCGCGCAGGCCCTCTCGGGGGCACTCATCCGCGCTCGCGCGGAGATGATTGACCTGATTGCCGCGCCGAACCCCGATCCCGAGGCGATCCACGCCAAGCAAGGGGAAATCCTCGCTGGTCAGAAACGTATGCAGGAACTCGTCATCAACCATCTTCTCAACGAGAAGAAGTTCCTGACGCAGGAGCAGCAGGAGCAACTCTTTCAGATGATGCGGCAGCAGTCCGGATGTGCCGGACATGGCCCCATGATGGGTCGGATGGGCCGGGGGCCTATGCGTCCCGCCGGCGCGGCGGGAGAAGGCGAAACGGCTCGGTAGCTTTTGGGAGGACATGGACATGAAGCGATTGACGCTTGTGCTGGCCGTGATCGGAATCGTGGCGGTGGCGGCCATCGGCGCGTATGCGCTCGCCGAAGGCCGAGCCGAGAGCGCGACAGCTCAACGCGCACAGGCGGCCGCCGCGCAGAACGATCAGGCCGCTGCTCCACCGATGACGTGTCATCCGCTCCCGGACGGATGGCGTTGCCGTGCCGGTGATTCCAACTGCGCAGGTTGTCCTGGATTCAAGGATGCTGACAAGGACGGCGTCTGCGATGTACGCGAACAATGCGCCGGCCATCAAAGCGGGCAGGGATGCCGGGGAACACAACAGGGTCGCGGTTGCCGTTTCGCCGGGCCGTGTCATTGATCGCATAGGACCTGCCTGGTCTGTGTGCGCGGAAGGACGAGTGTGGCCGGCAATCGCCCGGCGCTTGCCGGCCGCTTCCTTGAGACAAACCGAGTGGGAAGGATTGTGTTGAAAATCCATGCCGTCGGCGTTGCCAGTGTCGCCCTGATCGCAATCTGCGGTTGCGCTGAACTCGACCCGTGGTCGGCGCGAAGTCACACACCGGCCTCGCCATCGTCTGCGTACCTCCGGCCGTTGCCTTCGGAATATAAGGCCCCGCCCGCGGCGCAACCCCCGCCAGAAATGCCGAGCGAGCCGCTCACCCTGGCGCGGTGCATTGAGATCGCCCTGGAGCGGAATCCGCAGACGCGCAGTTCCTGGGAGGCAAGCCGGTCGGCGGCGGCGGCCGTCGGCCAGGCGAAGTCGTCATACTTGCCGTCGGCGGACTTCACCTCCGGCGCGGCGCGCGCCAACCCGGTTGAACTGGACGCACAGAAGCAAACGGGGCATCAGGACCTTTTCGATGCGGCATTCGGTGTGCGATATCTCCTGTTCGACGCGGGCCGTTCCGCGCGGGTCAAAGGCGCTGAGGCGCAACTGTTCGCCGCCGACTTCCGGCATGACACGACGTTGCAGGACCTGGCGCTTACTGTTGAGCAGCATTATTACACGCTGCTCGCGGCCCAATGGCTGCAATCTCTCGCCCAAGAGACCGTCAAGCAGAGTGAATCCCATCTCGCGCTTGCCGAGGCCCGGTACAAAGCCGGTATGACGCCCAAGTCCGACGTACTCAAGGCGCAGACGGAGAAGGCCAACGCGGACCTGGGCATGGTGCGCGCCAACAACACAGTGCGCGTGGCCAGAGGCCGCCTCGCCAGCGCCATGGGGCTGCGGGTGACGCAGTCATTCCAGATCGCCGAGTTGCCCACGGCCGTCCATTTCGAGGAGCTTGCCGACATCGAGCAGCTTCTCGACGAAGCGGCAAATAGTCGTCCGGAGTTGAAGACGGCTCTGGCGCAGATCGAGACGGAGCGTTCCCTGGTGAAAGTGGCGCAGGCGAAGTACTGGCCCACCGTCAGCGCCAACGCCGCCTATGGGTGGGCAGAGCGCAAGTTTGTCCCGGAGCAGGATCAATGGTCCGTTGGCCTGAGCCTCGATCTGCCGCTTTTCACGGGATTTGACCGTGGCTACCAGGTGCAGCGCGCGCAGGCAGACCTGGCGAAGGCCGTTGCCGAGCGCGAGAACCTGCTGCGCGGCGTGGAACTGGAAGTCTGGACGGCCTACTCTCAAGTGGTCGAAGCAGGCCAAGCGATTCAAGCGGCCGAAAAGCTCGTCGCCAGCGCGGAGGAAAGCGCCCGCGTGGCCGAGGGCGAGTACAAGAGCGGGACTGGTTCGATCATCGGCCTCATTGACGCGCAGACTGCCCGCACCTCGGCGCGAACCAGTCTCATCCAGGCGAGACTGGACTGGTACACCGCCTTGGCGCAGTTCGAGCGCGCGGTGGGCCGGACGCTGGCGTCAGACAGATACGCTCTCTCAGATGGAAGGACTGCCCCTTGAAACGAAGAAGCAAGACGATATGGATCACGGTGGTTTTGTTCTGCGCGGCCCTTGCGGGCGGACTCTGGTGGTGGGTCGGACATCGGGTGAAACCGTCCAATCCGGGCGAGGCCACTGCCAAGGTCAGCCGTCGTGACCTGACCTCTTCGGTCCTGGCCACGGGCGCGGTCAAACCGCAGGTTGGCGCGGAAGTGCGTGTGGGAGCGCGCATCTCCGGCAAGGTTGAGCGCCTCTACGCGAACATCGGCGACGTGGTCAAGAAGGGCCAGACCATCGCAGAACTGGAGAAGGCCGACCTGGAGGCCCGCGTCAGCCAGCGCAACGCCGAGTTGCAGGTTGCCCAGGCAAAGCTCGCAGCCCTCAAGACGCTGCGTCCGAAAGAGATCGAGAAAGCTCAGGCCGACGTGGCACAGTGGCAGGCAACGCTGACGCTGAACAAGAAGGAACTGGCCCGGCAGGAAGAGTTGCTCAAACAGGATTTCACCTCTCAGCAGGCGCGCGACCGGGCGCAGGAACAGCTCTCGGTGAGCGAGGCGAGGCTTGCCGCCGCCCAAAAGGCGCTGGAACTGGCCCGCGCAAGTTACGAGGAGGACCTCAAGCAGCTTGCCGCTGAGGTGGAACGATCCAAGGCGGCATTGGCCGAGGCGCAGGTCCAGCTTTCCTATGCCACAATCACCGCGCCGATTTCCGGCATCATCGGCTCAGTCTCTACGCAAGAGGGCGAGACCGTCGCTGCTGGGCTGAGCGCACCGACCTTCGTCACCATTGAAGACCTCGCGCGCTTGCAGGTGGACACCTTCGTGGACGAGGTGGATATCGGCAAGGTAGCCCCGGGCCAGAGGGCCGTCTTCACCGTGGATGCCTTCCCCTCGCGCGAGTTCACCGGCAAGGTGGTCGCCATCTACCCCAAGGCGGTGATTCAGGAGAACGTCGTCAACTACGACGTGGTGGTCGACATCACCGACAAGTACGACGGCCTCTTGCGGCCCGACATGACCGCCAGCGTCACCATCTTCCAGGAGACCCACCAGAACGTGCTGACCGTTCCCGCGAAAGCCGTCAAACGCGAACGCGGGAAGAATGTGGTCCGCATCCTCGTGAACGGAAAAACAGAGCCGCGCGAGATCAAAGTCGGCTGGAAGGACGCGCAGTGGGTCGAGGTGCTCTCCGGCCTTGAGGAAGGGCAAACGGTGCTGGTCGAAACCTCAACGCCCAAACCGGCACAGGAGTAATATAAGCCATGATAGAGCTTGAAGACATCGAAAAGATGTACCAGGTCGGCGGCGTGGCCTTGCCCGTGCTGAAAGGCATTTCGTTTCGGGTGGAATCGGGCGAGTACCTGGCGATCATGGGGGCATCCGGCACCGGCAAGAGCACTTTGATGAACATCCTCGGCTGCCTGGACAAGCCCACCGGCGGGCATTACCGCCTGGAAGGCACGGACGTGGTCAACCTCGATGACGACGCCCTCTCGCACCTGCGCAACCACCGGATCGGCTTCGTGTTCCAGATGTTCCACCTGCTGGAGCGTGCCACGGCGCTGCGCAATGTGATGCTGCCGTTGATCTACTGCGAACATTACCCGGAGGATGCGCATAAACGCGCCGAAAAGGCCCTGGCCGCCGTGGGGCTGGCCGACCGGATGCTATACAAGCCAAGCCAGCTTTCCGGCGGTCAGCAGCAGCGCGTGGCCATCGCTCGCGCCCTGATCACCGATCCGGCAATCATTCTCGCCGATGAGCCGACCGGCAACCTCGACAGCAGGAGCGGCGCAGAGGTCATGGCCATCTTCGAGCGCCTCCACCGCGACGGGCGCACGATCATCCTAGTGACCCACGACCGCGCTGTGGCCGAGCACGCTAACCGGATCATCATCCTTAAAGATGGCCAGATCGCCGAGGACCGCCCGGTGCCGAATCCTCGCGACGCCGAAGCGGAGCTTCGCGTCCTGGCCGAGAAGGAGGGGCAGCCATGAACACCTTCCGAATCGCCCAGGAAGGCGTACGGGCCCTGAGCGCCAACAAGCTGCGCACGTTCTTCATGATGGCGGGGACCATTGTCGGCATCGCCGCGTTGACGGTGATCATGGCTGTCGGCGAGGGAACCGAGAAGAAGGTGATGAAGCGCATCACAAGCTTCGGGACGCATGCCATCGTGATTACCGCCGGCGGCGGCAAGGGCTTCTCCCCGCCTCAAGCAGGCATTACTACGTTGCGCCTGGAGGATGCCGAGGCCATCCGTTCCCAGATTCAGGGGATCGCGGTCGTCGCTCCTTTCGCCGTCAAGCGAGGACTGCCCATCAAGGCCGGCTCGGCGCAGATTCAGACTATGGTCATGGCGGTCGGCGCGGAGTGGCATGAGGCATCGGACTGGTATCCCCAGCAAGGCGATCCGATCACGGCGGAAGACAACGCGACGATGTCCCGCGTCTGTGTTCTGGGCGCAACCACTGCCAAAGACCTCTTTGGCGATGAGGACCCCATCGGCCAGTACATCCAGATCGGCGACGTGAGGTTCAATGTCAAGGGCGTTCTCCAGTCGCGCGGGGTCAGCCCCATGGGCGACGACTTTGATTCGCGCATAATCATTCCCCTGACCACCGGACTGCGACGCCTCTACAACCAAGACTACATCACCAACATTCGCGTCAAAGTCCAGGACACTCGTCAGCTTGTGCTCATCTCCGAGGAAATCCGCAGACTGCTTCACGAACGGCACCACATCACTCCGCCGGAGGAGGACGACTTTGCCATCTTCTCGGCGGCGGAAGTAGCCAAAACGGCGCGAGGAATCTCCGGGACATTGACGATCCTACTCAGCGCCTTGGCGGGTCTGAGTCTGGTGGTCGGCGGCATAGTGCTGATGAACATCCTCCTGATTTCCGTGGGAGAGCGAACCAAAGAGATCGGCCTGCGGCGTGCCGTGGGTGCTCGGCGCAGGGACATCTTCATGCAGTTTCTGATGGAGTCGCTGGCGGTAACGCTGATTGGCATGGTCCTGGGAAGCGCCCTCGGCTGGGCCGCCAGCGTGATCCTGGCGAGGGTCACGCAGTTCCCGGTGGTGATCTCCTTGGAGCCGTTCGCCTTGGCCCTCGCCTTCGCGTTGGTGGTTGGGGTCTTCTTTGGCGTGCAACCCGCGCGACGGGCCGCTCGACTGCACCCGGTTGAAGCGCTGAAATGAAGCTCTCGAAGAACGTCGTTCTATCACTGGAGATATTCGCCGCCCACAAGGTGCGCACACTCCTCAGCATCATTGGCATTGCAGTGGGTGTTGGGGCGGTGGTGGTTATGGTCTCCGCCGGGCGCGGCGCAGAGAAACGCATCCTCGACCGCATCCGGGGGATGGGCACGAACCTCGTGGTGGTCAACGCGGGGCAGACCTTCATCATCGCCGGGCGGCAGCGACAGTTGGACACGGTTCGCACGCTCCTTGCCGCCGATGCGCAGGCCATTGCCAAAGAGTGTCCTTCCGTCGCTGCAGCCGTCCCTGCCATCAGCAAGAAGCTGCACGCCCGGTGGGAAGCGGAGGATGTCGTCACGACCGTCACCGGAATGGGCGCGGAAGGTTTTCAAGTCCGCAATTTCACCATCGCCTCCGGACGGACGTTCGATGCTCAAGAATCCCGATCCGCCGGCCGGCTGGCCGTCCTGGGGCCGACCGCCGCCACAAACCTGTTTGGGACGGCAGACCCCATTGGCCAGCAAATTCGCATCGGCAAAGTCCCGTTTGAGGTCATCGGACTGACGGCATCCAAAGGGATGGACGCCAACGGCATGGACCAGGACGACCTGATCATCATACCGCTTGAGACCGCTATGCGTCGCGTGTTCAACGTCACTTATGTCCAGATCATTTACGCACAGGCGCGCAACGCCGAAACCCTCGACTCGGCCGAAAGGGAGATCCGCGCGCTGCTGCGTCAGCGGCACCGGCTTGAAGGCAAGCGCGATGACTTCACCATCCAGAACCAGGCCACGCTCTTGGCGGCGCAGCGGGAGACGACCCGTTCGATGACCTTGCTCATCGGCAGCGTGGCGGGCATCTCCCTAGTCGTCGGCGGCGTAGGAATTCTGGCGGTCATGCTCATGTCCGTCCGGGAACGCATCAGGGAAATCGGCCTGCGCCGCGCCGTCGGCGCGCTGCGACGCGACATCCGAAACCAGTTCCTGCTGGAGTCCGGCATGCTGGCCGCCGCCGGCGGCATCACCGGTGTCGCCGGAGGAATCGGTGTGGCCATGCTGGTGACCTTGCTTGACTATTGGCCGGCGATCATATCGTGGCCCGCCGCCGTCATCGGTTTTGTCTTCTCCGTGACCATTGGCGTCATCTTCGGCCTCTATCCCGCCCTGCGCGCCGCCCGCCTGGAACCTACCGAAGCGTTGCGAGCAGAGTGACGCACACGTACACCCACCGACGCTCTTAGGCTGGACTTATCTTCCTGACCTGAAGTGCTCCCAACCAGGGAGATACCGCGCGTGCCTGGGCATCAACAGGCCGTAGGCGGCGCAGTTCAAGTCCACCCTTTGACTTCGTTCCACATGTTCCGCTGCTTGCGCCAGTCTACGATGGCCCAGATGGAACGGATGTCGCGTTCGCCGATAGGGTCGCGGCCCTTCGCGGTCTTGGGCAGGAAGAGGATGTCCTCCTGGATGTCGGGGGCGAGATGTAGGAGGTTCATGATCTGGGTGATGCGGGCGCGAGTGACGTGGCCAAGACGCGCCAGGTCGGCGTAGTCGGCAACCTCGCCCTTGTCCACGAGCTCCTGTAACCGAATGGCCAGTGCCATGAGGCGGGAGATGCGCGGAATCTTTCCCGCAGGCTCAGGTTGCGGCCTGGGGCCTTCCTTGAGTTCCTTTCGGTGGCCTTGGCCGGGCCGGAAATGAATCTGCTTGGTAATCGTCAGGCTCATGCGCTCTCCTCCAGTTCCTGCGCCAGGGTCTTGATGCCGGTCGGGTGGAACGTCACCGATACGGTTTTCTTCTCGCCGTCGTAGTCCACGCGCTCGACGAGCAGCTTCAGGATGCGCGCCTTCTCCTTGAACGTCAGCGTCTCCCACACTGGGTCGAACGCCGCCAGAGCCGAGGTGATCTCGCGCTCGTCAATGAGTTCGCGTCGGAGCGCGATGAGTTCCTCGCGCACCTCCGTGGCGTGCTGCTCGGCGGCGCGGATGCGCTCCTGCCGGTCGGCCATCTGGTCGGCGGCAGCCGCCGTGGCCCCGAGCGCGGCAAGTTCACGCAACTTCGCGTTCTCGCGCTGAAGCTCGCGTTCGAGCGCCTGCTGCTCGTGCTCCAGTTCGGCAATGCGGAGCTTCGCCTGTTCGCCGGTCTGCCCAATCGTCTCCGCAACCAGCGCATGGTCCCGTCCGATGCCCTTGATCTGTTCGACCACGAACCGCTCGATCTCCGAGGCTGGGATGGACTTCGAGGGGCAGACGTGCCAGCCGCGTTTCTGGGCGTTGAGGCAGACGTAATACCGGTAGCGCTTCGTCCCCTTCATCGAGTAGGTGTGCACCATGGCGCTGCGACAAGGAACGCAGCGGAGGAGACCCTTCAGGATGCCGTCGAAACTCATGCGGACGTGCCGGCCGCCGTTCTGTCCGTTCCGCCGGAGGCAACGCTGAACCCGCTCAAAGAGCTCAGCGTCCACAAGGGCAGGATGCTCGGCATCGTAAAGGCTATCGCGGATGGTCATCTTACCGAGGTAAAGACGGTTGGTGAGAAGGCGAAGGAGCGTGCACTTGTCAAAGGGTTTGCCGCCGCGCTCCCTTCCCGCGCCGGAGGTCCAGCGCTTTGTCTGCCACCCACGGCGATCAAGCTCCTTGATGGTCTCCAGCAGCGACTGGCGCTCCAGTTATAGCTCAAAGATGGCCGCCACGCGGCGGGCCTCGTCCTCGTTGACGATAAGCCTGCCGCCATCGGGCGCGACGTCGTATCCAAGAAGCGGGTGTCCGCCGGTCCACTTGCCTTTGCGTCGGGCGGCGTGAATCTTGTCGCGGGTGCGCTCGGCGATGATCTCGCGCTCGAACTGGGCGAAGGACAGGAGGACATTGAGCATCAGCCTGCCCATCGAGTTCGTGGTGTTGAACTGCTGCGTCACGGACACGAACGAGACGCTGTGCTTCTCAAGCGTCTCCATGATGCGGGCGAAGTCCAGGAGCGACCGCGAAAGGCGATCCACCTTGTAGGCCACGATGCAGTCAATCTTCCCTCCCTCAATGTCGGCCACGAGACGTTTCAACGCGGGGCGGTCCATGTTCCCACCAGTGTAGCCGCCGTCGTCGTATCGCTCCGGCAGGCATACCCATCCTTCGCCGTGCTGGCTCTGGATGAAGGACTCTCCGGCCTCGCGCTGAGCGTCCAGCGAGTTGAACTCCTGGTCAAGCCCTTCTTCCGTGGACTTGCGCGTGTAGATCGCGCAGCGAACCTTGTTATTCGTCTGTGCCATTGCCGCCCTTCTTTCCGAGGTTGAAGAAGTGATATCCGTTCCAGTGCGTGCCGGTAATTGCCTTGGCCACGGCGCTCAACGTGCGGTACACCTCGCCGTTGTACTCGAAGCCACGAGGCAACACCGTGACCGCGTATGTCTGGTTCTTGTACTTGCGCGTGAGCACTGCCCCGGGCAGTGGCAGACGGTCGTCAGGTGCTACGCTGATATGCTCGACGCGGGTACGTTCCGGCGCATGTCCGCTTAGGCTATCGGACGGTGGTAGGCTATGGTCACGCGGCATGGTCGTGCGGATGTCGGCATCGCGGGCGAGTTCCATTGCGCGCCGTCTGGCGCGCTCGGAAAGGTCGCCCTCGGCCACGGACTGGAGCCGCCACGCAATCCGGCGGATGAGGTACTGCTTGTGGCCAGCCCGCGTCGGTTCGCCGAAGACCTCCAGATGCTTCTCACGCAGCTCCTTCACGGTCATGTCCCGAAGGATAGCGACTTCGCGTCCGATGTTCATTGCAGCCTCCTGCCTGCCCGCCGAAGCCTTCGGCGTAGGCGGGTCTCTGAATCTCTGTGGCGTTAACCTTCAGCCACATGAGGCCGTGTCTTGCGCCGGACATCAAGTCGAATTTTGGAGAAATCTGGAGGCTTTTCTTGGCCATTCTTCGGGCAGGGTTTCAGCCGAAGCATGCCTCCGGCGAGCAGGGATGCGACCTCGGCTCGGCGCTCGTGCAGGGTGGGTTGGCGCTCGGACGGCATGGATGGTCTCCCTCTTGAAGACCGTCCGCCTCCGTCCCGCAAATGCGGGACTACGGCGGACAAGCCCACGACGTCCTGCGCTTCACGCCCGGATAGCCGTCCGGCGGGTCAGGTCATTGGGCCACGCGGCCCTACTGTTTACATACCCCGCCGAAGTCCGAAATGACGAAATGGGGTACGAGTGCAACGGGCGCGTTAAGTTTGAGAGGGGTGTTTGCCGGGAGAAAGAGAGAGTCTCGGCGGGTTGCGTTTGGGGTTCGAGCGCAACCCTGGGGGTTGCGTTCGGAACCCGAGTCTCTGTTACGGAACGGAGAAAATCGGCGCGAGACGCGATGCGCCGTAAGCCGCAAGCCCCATAGGGTTACCAAAAAGGCCCGTGGGGATGACCCACGGGCCTTCTGTCAACCAGCGGGGAAGGCGAACTTCCCCGTTTTCAAGTTGGCTCCTCGGGGAGGGCTCGAACCTCCAACCTAGTGGTTAACAGCCACCCGCTCTACCAGTTGAGCTACCGAGGATTCCGGAGCATCCACGCGTTGCGCGATGGCGCAATTCCACTCTCTACGAGTCGAAGGATAACACTTCGCGACCAGGTTTGCAAGGCGACCGCGCAGTCGCGCCGAAGCCATATCTCCGATCACCTCTGCGAAGCCGTGTCCCAGGGGTGTCGCAAGGTGCGTCGGGATGGCAGGGTCCTGCCTTGCCGTTCGGATGGTACCATGAGAGTTCACAGGTGTTCAGTGGGCTTCCGGAACGGTCGTCCCGGCACAGCCGCGCCGCTGCGTCATCGGCGTGCGGACGGTGCCCCCGGGCCGCGGCCGACCTTCGAGAGAGGTCATTTGAAGGGCGTGTACAGGGGATCGCCGAGGACCACGGCCTGCCACGAGAGCTGTGGTATGCACATGTACGATGCCTCTGCCCAGGTGTAACCGGCCATGAGATAACGATAGAGCCCGGCGACGGAGAGATACATCTCCGAGCCGGGGTCGTCCACCATGCCGATCGTGGCAGTTATCTGACCCTGGATGGCGGCTGCTACCCATGACGCGTCCGGGGTCCGCAAAGTTTGAGCGGTGATGCGGTCGAGGCAGACTCCAATCCCGCCCTGGACCCAGGAGAACACTCTCGGGTCGTACTCTCTGACCCCGCGGCCCAGGTAGAAGAATGTGTTGAAGCAGGATCCGGGCCGAAAATAGGGCAGTTCGCTGCGTTCAGGTACCGTTACGCGTCCGGCGAGTAGGCCCTGGCGCTTGACGACGCGGTAGTTGTCGAGGATGGCGTCGTCGAATCGAGAGGAGAGCGGATCGTCCTTCCTGGGGCACATGTCGAGTTTCACAAAGCCGCGCTGTCCGAAGGAGCGCTGCTCTTCCGTCAGGGCAGCGCGCCTGGCCATGCCGATGGCAGCGTCGGGGGTGGGGCCGTCCAGGCGGGTCACGAGGTACATGCCGAAACGGGTGGAGTCGAACTGTTCCTCCCGGTGAAGGTACGGGTTGGGTACGTATCCGCGGAGCGGGTTGCGAGATGCGAGGAGTGTCAGTTCCGAGTCAACCGATGCTCCCGTCCGGACGGCATCGTCCCTTGCGTCGGCCGACCAGCCGGGAGCGATCCTCAGTGGGATCCCGTAAGTCGTGACGATGAACGATATCCTGCGCGAGAGGCCTGAGTCAAGGAGATACCGGAGTATGGGCTGACGAATCTGCTCCTCGAAGACAGCACGCGGTATCGTCTCGTTCGCGGGTACGCGTATCCGGCAGATATTCTCGTCTGGGATGGTGCGCAGTGCGGCATAGCGCGCTCCGACCTCCACGGACTCTGGCAGGGTCTCGTTGACCACAACCAGCACACCGGCGGGGCCGCGGTCCGATCTTTCGACTGGCGTCTCTGTTTCCATCTCGGCCGGATCTTCCAGCACCTTCCGGACCTCTTGCCGTGTGGCCGCCCACAGGAATGGTCCCTGCGCGAAAACGGCCAGGACGCGGTTGTCGGCGAGGGCCTCGCAGTTGCGCGTGTGGAGTTGGCGACGGATGCGGCCTTCTCTGTCGAGGGCGAAGACGCCTCTCTCGGTGGCGAAGTATTCGCGGGCCGAGGCGAGGGCGATTCCGAAAATGCGTTCCTCCGGCAACACGACCTGCCACTGTCCCTGGGAATCCACGCGGAACGCGCCGCACTGGGTGCCGCCCCAGAGGTTCTCGCCGTCCCACGCCAGAGCCGTCACGTGGTCGTCGGGAAGCGAAGAATCCTCCGCCCGGAAGGTCCGCCATGCTCCGCTCCTGATATCGAGCACGGACAGGCCCCTGTCCGTGCCGACCCAGAGTTCTTCGTGCCGGACGGCCAGCGCGCGCACCGGAGCCGCGACAAGGCCCCCGCCACTCGGCTGGATGCGAGTGAAGGCGCCGGTGCGAGAGTACTGTATCAGGGCGCTGGCGGTGCCGAACCAGACGGCATCCCGATCGGGCGCGATCGCGTAGACATGCTCCGACGGGAAAAGCGCAAAACGGGAAATGTCGAGGGGTTCGGCCCCGCGCACATCCCACGCGGGCCAGAGCCGGTCGAGCACGGGCGTGCCCCGTTCGATCGCTCCGGCCCCGTCGGAGCCGAGCCAGAGGACTGGCCCGTGGGGGGCGAAAAAGTCAATGGCCGAGACGCGACCCAGTCGGTCAGCGCGCGATGCGGAGGCAGCGAACGCTGCGATCCGGTTCCAACTCCAGCGTCCGTGCTGCACCGGCTTGAGCATGGCGGCGTAATCCTTCAGGATGAAAAGGCCGTCGGCTGTGCCCACCATGAGCGAGGGCCTACTCACCGATACAGCGGTACCGTGACCCGGAATGGCCAGTGGTAACACCTGCCATGTGCGGCCGTTATCGCGGCTGAGAGTCAGGAAGGCCACGGGGGCGGGGGGGTCGTGAGGGACGGTCTCCACACACAGGTCCCGCTCGGGGCCTTGAGCGATCCGGGTCGCGCGGGTGGACCAGAGGGTTTCCGATGCGATCCTTGCCCACGTTTCGCCGCTGTCGCGGCTGGCGTAGAGTCCGGAGTCAGTGGCAACCCATATAGTGTTTCCGATGGACAGCATTCCATATATGCGAGCGCCGCGAAGCCCGGGCAGGTCGCAGTCAGCGTGCTGCTCGGTATCCGGGTCGAGCCGGACGACCGACATAGTATCGTCGGGGGCGCGCACGGCGCCGAAGACGTAACCCCCGTGAGGACACACAGCCCGCCATTCAAGGCCGGACGCGAGCGTCCGCCATTCGTTCGCCCCCCTCGCCAGAGTCGCGAGGCCGCCGTCGGTGGCTGCAAAGATGCTGGAAGGGGTCACAGTTATGTCCGAGACGCGAAGACCGCGGAGTCCGCTGGCCCTGTCATAGGAGCGGGCGGATTCTCCATCCACGGTGGCCGACCAGATACCGCCGTCGGTGCCGACCCAGAGGCGATCGTCGTCGGTGGCGACGCAGGTGACGTTGTTGCTGGGCAGACCCTCGACCACGGTGAGCCGGCGCCAACTCCGTCCCTCGTCGCTCGAGGTGGCCAATCCGCCGCGCGTGCCGACGACCCATGTCTCGCGACCTCGAACTTCGACGGTTGCAAGTGCCTGGACCGGAAACCAGGCCGAGTACGTTCGCCAGTCGCCCCCAAGGGTACGTCTGAGGAGACCTCCATCGGTGGCGATCCAGAGCGTTCCCTGAGCGGCAAATATCTGCCGGACAGGTGCGCGCAGGCGGGGTTCCTGCCGCCATGTCTCCCCGGCATCGGAACTGTAAAAGAGGCCCTCCGCGGTGGCTGCCCAGAGACGGCCGCCCATGCTCGCAAGGTCGAAGACCTCGTCAACCGTCAGGCCGGAGCGCCGCGAGACCCTGTGCCATACATGGCCCCCGTCGCGGCTGCTCGCGAGGCCATGTCTGGTGCATGCCCAAAGGATGGGGCCGAGCGAAACGAGTCTGTGCACGCGTGCCGCGACCCGCCCCGACATACCCGAGGCTGTCCGCGTCCGCATGGCTTCCCAGGTACGTCCTTGGTCGCGGGAGAGAAAGATATCGGTGCCGCCCCCATAGCGGGGGGGTGCGTCGAAGCCAGCGAGCCAGCACGTCACGCCGCTGCCATCGCGCTCCAGGAGGATGCAGTCGCACCTCGCGGGCAGCTCGTCGCCAGCGCGTTTCCAGTTGCGCCCCCAGTTTGTGGAGAAAAACACACCCCCTCTGGCGCTCACCCAGATCTGCCCGTGGCTCTCGGCCACGCTCCATATCTCGGGACCGGGCGCGCCGGTCTCGAAGGGAAACAGGTACCAGGTTCGACGGCTCTTGTCGTTCAGGTCCCCCAGGCACAGGCCGTTAAGGGTGCCTACCCAGAGCCCCTTGCGTCCCACGGCGAGCGAAGTGACGTGATTTCGTCGCTGGCGTGCGATGCCGCTCAGGCCGGATGTTCCTGCTTCGTCTGCATCGGGGGTTCGCTCGATGCGACGGGTCGTGTAGATCGGGGTGGCCTCGCCGAGGTCCGCGACCTGCCAGGTCCGCCCCCGGTCGGCCGTCCAGAGGAGACCCCTGTCCGTCCCGACCCACAGAATGCCGTCGTCATCAGCCGTCACCGCGAGGATAGCGTTCGATGCAAAACTCAGCCGCTCGAGCGACGAGACGCGTTCCCACGCGGGGTCTGCCGAGGATGCCACGGATGCGACGAAGGCAAGGATCGCAATGGCTGCCAGGCGAGCAGTGCGGTTCGGGGCCAGGGCATGGGTTGCCTCGGAGCCACTCAGTCTGTCTCCGGGCGGGGTGGGCGACGTCATGGGCATGGCCTCGAACCTTGTGCCGGACCCTGCGCCCGCTCGACGAGCCATCGTCCGGTGGCCTCCAGAAGGCGGATCTTCAGGTCCAGGTTCTGACGGCGCGCCGGGATAACGTCGAGGAGGTCGAAGCCGCAGGTGATGAGGACCTTCTCGAGGGCGACGGCGCAGGTCGGCGCACCTCCGCCTCCGCCGCCCGCCACGCATATGCCCACCGCGGGCTTGCCCTCGATGGCTCGCCTGGTCTCATCGTGCCGCGTCACACGCCGCAGGCGGTCAAGAAACGCTTTCATCGTTTCGCTGAGGTCTCCGAAATACACGGGCGTGGCGAAGACCACAAGATCGCAGACCCGTATGGACTCCACGAGGCGGTGAAAATCATCTTCTACGACGCAGCGCCCCTCGTTTCGGCATGCGCCCCAGCCGTTCGGGTTGCACTGACGGCAGCGCTCAATTCGCGAACCGGTGAGGAAGACGGTCTCCGTTCTGGCACCCGCGTCCTGCAACCCGCGAGCGAGGGCGGCCGCGGCCTGGGCCGTGCGGCCGCCCGGGTCGCGGCTCCCGAGTATCATGAGCACATTCATCCCCTTGCCCTCGACGCAAAAAAATCCGGTCCGCCGGCAACCGAGGTCAGGAAGGGGCAGGGAACACCGGCACCAGGTCGCGCGCCATTTCCATGAGGGCTGCCTCCTCCTCGTGCGTCAGCGGTCTTGCATCGCCTACGACATCCATGGCGAGCCTGAGCAATGCCGCCTCGCCGGGGCTTACCGCGGAGACAACCGGAAGTCCGAGTGTGAACCGGAGTGCAAGTTCCGCCTCGTCTCGCGAGGTGACCGGCTGGTACCAGCACTTCCTGAACTGGTCGCGCTGGGGGTCATCCGGCGGCCAGCGCTGGCGCGCAAGAGCCTTCAAGGCCAGGCATGAAACGCCCTTTTTCGTTGCCATTGCCAGGAGGCGCCTTCCGAAGCCCGCGTTGAACCACGCCGCGAAGTTGAATGGAAACAGGACGGAGTCGAAATCGTATCGGCCCATCATCTCTATCGCGGTATCCTCGTCGTGCGAGGAAAAGCCTATGTATCGGATCCGCCCGCTCCGCCTCGCCTCCACCACTGCCTTGAGGGCGCCGCCGGGTGCGAAGATCAGATCCACCTCGCGGACTTCGTTGACGGCGTGGAATTGGTAGAGATCCATGTGGTCGGTGCGGAGCCTCCGGAGCGACCGTTCCAGTTCTGCGGCCGCGGCGTGGCATGTCCTTTCGAGGGTCTTGCAGGCGAGGAAGACGCGGTCGCGAAAGGGCTGAAGGGCAGGGCCCAGCCGTTCCTCGGCGTCGCCGTAGGAGGGTGCCACGTCGAAGTAGTTCACCCCGCGGCTCACGGCCTCGGCCACGATTTCGCGCGCCGCGGCGTCATCCATGTCCTTGACGACGATGCCACCGAAGCCGATCACCGAGAGTTCGACTCCGTCCCTGCCATATCTGCGTCTGGGGAGCATCGTTTCGCCGGTCCAGAGAAGTTCCTGCTGCTCCAGGGTTGCGGCAATGACCTGATTGACCGAATTGGATTTTAGCAGGGCAGCCCCATCGCGAACAAGCGGCGGTCGCACCTCATCGCGGAACCGCGAACCGCGCCACTATCGCCTCTGCCGTCCGCATCCCGTCCACCGCCGAACTCATGATACCGCTGCTGTAGCCGGATCCCTCGCCGCACGGATACAGGCCGTCCACCGTCAGGGACGTGCGACTCTCGGGGTGTCGTTCGATCCGCACGGGACAGGAGGCGCGGCTTTCTGGTCCGACCAAAACCGCGGCGCCGGTGACGTAGCCGGGGATGCGCTCCTCGAAGCGTTTCAGCGCACGGGCGATCTTGTCAGCGACGTCGGAGGGGATGATTTCCCGCAACTCCCGCGGACGGACGCCGAAGGGGTAGGTGGTCTCGTGGGCCAGCGGCCGGCAGACGCCGGCGATGAAGTCGGATGCGTTCTGTGCCGGAGCAACGTAGCTCCCGCCGCCGAGATGGAACGCGGTCTTTTCGCATCGTCGCTGGAGGAACATCCCGGAGAGCGGTCCCTCGCGAGAAGCATCGGGCACCACTGTTGTCACCAGCGCCGCGTTCGTCCATGCGCCGTCGCGTCCGCTGCTGCTCATGCCGTTCGTGCAAACGGTCTCGGGTTCGGCGGAGGCAGCGACGAGCGAGCCTCCGGGACAGACGCAGAATGAGGCAACGCCCTCGGCGGAGAGGACGTATTCCGCTGCTCCGAGCCGCGAGAGGCCGGCGAAACGGCCATATATGGCCCGATCAATCATCTCGCGCGAGTGCTCGATGCGGAGGCCCATCTGGAACGGCTTCGGAGCAAGTGCGACGCCGGCACCCAGGAGCATCTCGAAGGTGTCGCGAGAATGTGCGCCCGCAGCCATAACGACTGCGTTCGTCTCGATCCATCCCTGCGAGGTATGCAGCCCGCACAGTATGCCGTCACGTGTGCCGAGGCCGGTCACCCTGGTGTGCCATCGGAACTCGCAGCCGAGCGCCATGAGCCTCTCGCAGAGACTCAATACCACCTTGCCAAGGAGATCCGTCCCGATGTGCGGCCTGGCGTCGACGAGTATGTCAGGCGGAGCGCCAGCGCAAACGAGCGACTCGAGGACGACGCGCGTTCGTGCGTCTCCTATCCTGGTCCTCAACTTGCCGTCGGAGTAAAGTCCGGCTCCGCCTGCGCCGAACAAGAGGTTGGAATCTGGGTCGAGCGCCCGTCTCTCGATGAAGCGCGCGACGTCGTCGTGGCGCTCGCCGACCGGTGCACCGCGCTCCACGATCACAGGCCTGTATCCGAGCCTGGCCAGGACGAGCGCGGCGAACAGTCCGGCCGGGCCGCATCCGACGATCACGACGCGCCCGCGGATGGGCTCGGTGCCCGGTGACGGTTCGAACACGGGCTCGACGGGAACCCGGGATGCACCGCGCTGGACCGCGCGTTCGGCAAGCCCGGGATCAAGATCAATATCCACGGCGTAGACAAGGCGGACACGACCGCGACGCGCGTCTATCGAGCGGCGGACGACGTGCAGGGACGCGATATCCTGCGGCGAAAATCCGAGGCGTTGTGCGACCCGCTCGACGAGCGCGCCCTCAGGTTCGTCGGGGGAGAGGGCGATGTCGCGTACGCGAAGGAGCGTCATGGTCTCCGGCCCTCTTGGCTGGCAGACGGAGCGACACAGGGCGCAGCGCTCAGATCTCCGGCAGGTGGCGAAGCGCTGCCGAGATGGCCTCCTCCGGATGCTCGAAGTCGGTCAGTTTGCCGGCGAGGTACGCCTCATAGGCGGAAAGATCGAAATGTCCGTGACCGCTCAGGTTGAAGAGGATGCACTCCTCCCTGCGCTCCTCGCGGCAGCGCACTGCCTCGTCTATTGCGGCGCGCACTGCGTGGGCGGTCTCCGGTGCTACGACGATTCCCTCGGTGCAGGCAAAGGTGAGTGCGGCCTCGAATACCGGATTCTGATGATAGGCGCGGGCCTCGATCAGCCCCATTGCAGTGAGATGACTCACAAGCGGTGCCATTCCATGGTATCTGAGGCCGCCAGCGTGTATGCCGGAAGGGACAAAGGTATGGCCCAGCGTGTACATCTTGAGGAGCGGCGTGCGCTTCGCCGTGTCGCCGTAATCGTACCGGTACGGGCCCTTGGTGAGCGTCGGGCAGGCGGTCGGCTCGACGGCGATTAGACGCGGCTTCCCGGCGCCCTGGAGACGTCGCGCAACGTACGGGAAGGCGATGCCGGCGAAGTTGCTCCCGCCGCCCACGCAACCTATGATGACGTCTGGCTCATCGCCCACCAGCGCGAACTGCTTCTGGGTCTCCAGGCCAACCACAGTCTGATGCAGACACACGTGATTCAGCACGCTACCGAGGCTGTATCGCGTGTCCTCGTGCGTGATTGCGTCCTCCACTGCCTCGCTGATGGCCATGCCCAGCGAGCCGGTGGAATCGGGGAACTCCTCGAGCATCCGCCGGCCAGACTCCGTATCGGGGCTGGGGCTGGCGACCACGTCCGCCCCCCAGGCGCGCATGAGGACCTTGCGGTATGGCTTCTGCTCGTAACTCACCCTCACCATGTATATCTTGCACCGGAGGTCGAAGAGGCGACACGCAAATGCGAGCGCACTGCCCCATTGCCCCGCCCCCGTCTCCGTGGTGATGCGTGTCACGCCCTCGACCTTGTTGTAATACGCCTGGGCGACCGCGCTGTTCGGCTTGTGGCTCCCTGGCGGGCTCACCGATTCGTTCTTGTAGTATATGCGCGCAGGCGTCTTCAGGTGCGCCTCGAGCGAGTGAGCCCTGACCAGCGGCGTCGGCCGCCACAGGGCCAGTTTCTGCCTGACCGGTTGTGGGATCTCGATCCATCGCTCACGGCTCATCTCCTGGCGTATCACGCCCATGGGGAAGATGGGGGCGAGATCGTCGGGGCTGAGCGGCTTGTGAGTCACCGGATGAACCGGCGGGGGCAGCGGACCCTCGAGATCGGCAGCCACGTTGTACCATGCCTCTGGCAGTTCCTTCTCGGAAAGAAATATCTTGCGAATCATGGCCTCTCCCGGTCAGAATAGGAAACCGTGGCGCATGGTAGCAGATGCACGACGAGGCCGCAACACAGGGCGCTCGCGTGAAGGGCATGCTCCGACTGGCCGGGCTCAGCAGGACCGAGACCGAGGTTAAACTCGTCGCTCGCGATTCGACCGCATTGCGGAGACTTCCGACGGCGCTGGAGAGGATATGCGACAGCGTGCGCGACCTCGGGAGCGTGCGAGTCTCCGATAGGTATCTCGACACCGCGGATTGGAGTATATTCCGTGCGGGCTACGCATGCCGGCTGCGGCGCGAGCGTGGCCGCCTCGCGCTTGCTCTGAAGACACTGCGGCGGACGGGGGGCATGGTCTCCGTCAGAGAGGAACGAGAGTATTCGGTACCCGCCGCGCCGCCGTCCGCGCAGTGGGCGACCGTTCGCAGGCGGCTGCGCCATCTCGTCGGCGACGCGCCGCTGAAGCCGCTGTTCCGCATCGTCAACAGGAGGAGGAAGCGCCGCATCCGCCTCGGCAGAGAACTCGACGCGCTCGTCACGGCGGATTCCTTCACCGTCGAGGCATGCGGACGCAGTTGGCGCCGCTCCGAGGTGGAGGTGGAATTGATAAGGGGGTCGAACGCCGCTTTGGTTGCGTTCGCGAAAAGGCTTGCCAAAGAACTCCGCCTGACGGCGAGTGGAAGCACCAAGTTTCACGAGGGACTTCGCCTCGCGGGTCTGCGTCCGGATGGTCGGCGATGGGCGCACGGCCCCTGAATCGTGACCGCACCCGGTAACAACGAATCGCGCAGGGAGAGCACACCTGGACGAGAGCCGCACTGCCCGAGTTTGGCGCGACAGGATCGGAACGGACCCCGGTAGAGCGAGCAGGGCACGCCCTCGGGCTTTCGACGGCGACAGGACAAAGTGTATGACCTGGACGACCGAATGCGATGCGGCCCGATGTCCTGTTCGAACTTCTTCGCTTCCCGTGGCTGTTTCGCCATGGTCGTCGCGCTGGGCGCCACGGGCCATGCGGTGGTGCCTCCCGGCCCGGCGAAAGCGCGTGACAGACCCGCGCTCGATGCATTTCTTGCCTGGCGCTCCGATCGGTGGTGCACTCGAGCATTCTTGTCCCGCCCGCTTGACTTCCGCGGGGCATCCTGGCATAATACCTTGAGGGTCTAGGTAGATCACGGTTATGCGAGTTCACTATACCACACGCACATACTGGGGCAGGATATTGAACGCCAGCCTCTGCAAGTTCTTCATCTTGCGAGCGCTGTGCGACGGACCGGCACACGGTTATGACCTGATCCGGCGCGTAGCGCGAGTGACCGATGGTTTCTGCGTCCCGACCGAGGGAACTATCTACCCCGTCCTGCGCGAGTTCCTCGAGTGTGGCTGCGTGACGTGCCACCGGGAGGTAGTGAACGGACGGACGCGGAAGGTGTATCGTATGACCGCAAAGGGCCGGCGGGCGTATCGAGCCGGAGTCGAAGTCTGGGCGAAAGGTCTCTGCTGCGTCAGGCGAGTGGTGGGCCGACGGGGATGAGCAGCGTTTCTTGCGAGGGCAATACCTCGATGGTCAATGTGTTAGAACTGTGCCGGGGAGAGCGAGCGTGAACCCATTCTGGACGTCTTTGCGCTTCTTTGGTTTGATCCTTGTCGAGCTGGGGGTCCTGTTCATGGGCATCTCGACGCTTGTGGGACTTGCGTTCGAATACATTTCGAACGAAACGCTTCGCCGCTGGCTCAATCGCAGGGGCTGGCTGGGCAACTTGCTCGGTGCATCGCTGGGAGCGGCGACGCCGTTCTGCTCCTGTTCGACGATACCGATGACGGTCGGGCTTCTGCGGGCCGGCGTGCCCTTCGGGGCCACCATGTCATTCCTCCTCGCCTCGCCGCTTCTAAATCCCGTGATTCTCGCCATGTTCCTGGCCCTTCTCGGGTGGAAGGCGTGTTTTGCTTACGGTTCGGTCACCTTCGTCGGCTCGATGATCTGCGGCGCGGCGATGGAGTGGGCGGGGTTGGCCCGATATGTCAAGGATGTTCGCATCAGCGGAGGCTTGCAGGAGCGCGAAAGACTTGCGAAGTTTTCCCAGAAGTTGCGACGGGCCTGTGCCAGGGCGTGGGGCGACTTTCGTGCCGTGCTACCCTATTTGCTGGCGGGCGTCGCAATCGGAGCGGCGGTGTACGGCTACGTCCCCGAGAGCCTCGTGTTGCGTCTGGCAGGTACGCAGGATGCCATCGCGATTCCTGTGGCCGCAGTGATAGGTATTCCGCTTTATGTGAGGGCCGAGACCATCATCCCGATCGCGGTGGCGCTGACGAAGAAGGGGATGGCCCTAGGCCCCATGATCGCGCTTGTGATTGGTGGCGCTGGACTGAGCATACCCGAGATGAGCATGCTTGCCGCCATATTTGAGGTACGGCTCGTCGCGGCTTTCGTCGCGGTGGTCTTTCTTACCGCCACTTTGGCTGGTTTCCTGTTCAGTGCGATTTGACCGGAGTGACTGACATGGCGATACCGCCCGCGAAGAGGAGAGGAATGCTGTCGAAACTGTTCGGTTGGGGCAAGGCGTGCTGTTGCAATATGAAGATAGAGGAGGCGAAGGAGAGGGAGCCTTCTGGTTCGTCGCCGGAGTCGGAGGCCAGGAAAGGCTGCTGTTCGGAGGATGGTGCGGAGCGGGACGAGGGCTGAGTGCCCGCACCATCTCCATCCAGTGGCTGGAAGCCACCCTGCGCGGATGCCGAGCGGCCGAGTGCTCAGCCTCTCCGGGGCGACACGTTCGCCGGACCCTGATGCCTGGCGATGAAATCTGCCGACCTGCGCCTGAGCGCTTCGAAATGTTCGGGGCCATTGTACTGTGCCTCGAAGCCGAGCACCTGCCGTGCGCGATCCGGTCTGCACCGTAGCGGTTCGCCCATGGACACCACATGGAGGACATCGAACCGCGTCCTGGAATCCTCCACAGCCAGCCGGAACGCCCGGGCGACGTCGCGGACGTCAACAAAGTACTGCTCGTAGCCTTTCCACCACCGCGGGAACCGGATGTGAGGATGAACGGTGCCCAGGCGCAGGCAGAAGACGCTTATCTCACGCTGGAGCGAGTATTGTCGGAGCATTTCCTCTGCGAGCCACTTGCTCAGCGTGTAACTGTTCCAGGGCAACTGGGGCGGGTCCTGTTCCGACACCGGCTTGCCCATGCCCGGGTTGATCGAGACGGTGCTGGCGTACACGAACTTCCGCAATTTTCCATGCGTGCCGCACTCCATGAGGAGGAACGGGGCGGTGACGTTCACGCGGAACTGAATCGTGGACTCCGCAGCGTCCATCTTGGCCCCGGTTGTCGCGGGAAAGGCCAGTGCCACATACACGCACGCATCCATGTCCCTTGTCGCTTCCTCCGCCGCTCCCGGCTCGAGAATGTCGCGGTAAAGCCACTCGGCCGTGGCGGGTTCGGGATCGTATCCCAGCAATTCCAGCATCTCGCTCATTTCGTATTGTGGCGGCTGGACGTCCACGCATCGGAGATGGTGACCGTGAGCGGCCAGTTCCTTCTGGACTGCGATGCCCGTCACTCCCGACGCTCCCACGATAACGACGTTCATGATTACGTCCGTTCCTGTATATTGTTACCTGGAGGAAGACTCCATGCCGGTTGCCGAGGGGCCCATCGCTCACCTCTGGAGGCTTCGGCCGTTGCAGGGACCCCTGCTCGCCGGTTCGCTGGTGGCACTGCGGCGCCGACCTTCCTGGGCCTGTTGAGGGAGCGGGGGCCTGTGAGTCGGGCGCCACGACATCTCGCGTTCCAGTGCGCGCGCGACGCGGAGGAGACGCGCGTCGTCAAGGGCCTGTGCGATGATCTGGACGCCTATGGGCAGGCCGCTCCGTGTGAGGCCGCACGGCAGCGATATCGCTGGTATGCCGGCGAGGTTCGCGGGTATGGTGAAGACGTCGGTCAGGTACATCTCGAGCGGATGCGCGGTCCGCTCGCCGAGTCGAAATGCGGGCACAGGCGAGGTCGGACAGACGATGCAATCCACCTGCCGGAAGGCTTCGTCAAAGTCGTTCTTGACCAATCTGCGGACCCTGGCGGCCTTCAGGTAGTAGGCATCGTAATATCCTGCAGAGAGCGCGTAGGTCCCCAGGAGTATGCGTCGCTTGACCTCGTCTCCGAAGCCCTCGGCGCGCGATCGGGCGAAAAGCGTCACGATGTCGTCGCAGTTGGCCGCCCTGTAACCGTAGTGCACGCCGTCGTATCTCGCGAGGTTCGAACTCGCCTCCGCTGGGGCTATGATATAGTATGTCGAGAGCGCGTACTCGGTGTGGGGGAGCGATATCTCCCTGACCTCCGCACCGATGCGCGAGAGGGCTCGTATGGCGTTCATGACGGCTGCTCCGACCTCGGCGTCGAGGCCCTCGCCGAAGTATTCCCTCGGCACTCCCACGCGCAGCGCGTCCAGCGGACGGTCGAGATCCCTGAGATACGGTTCGGCTGGCATTGTCACGCTCGTGGAGTCGCGCGAGTCGTGGCCGCCGATGACCTCCATCATCAGCGCCGCATCGCTGACATCCTTGGCTATCGGGCCAATCTGGTCGAGCGACGATGCGAATGCGACAAGGCCATATCGCGACACGCGGCCGTAAGTCGGCTTGAAGCCGACGACGCCGCAGAGCGCAGCGGGCTGGCGTATGGAGCCACCCGTATCCGAGCCGAGGGCGAGGGTCGCCGTATCAGCGGCCACGGCAGCCGCCGAGCCTCCACTGGAGCCGCCCGGGATGCGCTCGAGGTCCCACGGATTGCGCGTCGGGTGAAAGGCCGAGTTCTCCGTGGACGACCCCATCGCGAACTCGTCCATGTTCGTCTTGCCGATTATTATCGCGCCCTCCCGCCGCAGCCTCTCGACCACATGTGCGTCATAGGGTGGGACGAAGTTCTGGAGGATTCTCGACGCACATGTGGTGGGGAAGTCGGTCGTACAGATGTTGTCCTTGAGCGCGACCGGAACGCCGGCGAGCGCTCCCGCCGACTCCCGTTCGCTGGGAGGCAGGGAATCTATCTCGTCCGCCCGTGCGAGCGCCCTCTCGCGGTCGAGAGCAAGGTACGCGCCGATGTCCGGCTCACGCCGTTCGATCCAGTCGAAGAGATCCTCGATGACCTCCCTGGCCGATGCCTTCCTGGAGCGCAGGACGTTGCGCAATTCGACGGCAGTCATCTCGTGCAACGTGGTCGTCAAGCCCTTGTGCCTCCTCGGACCGTCATTCGATGACCCGGGGCACGCGGAAGAAGCCGTCCTGCTGTTCGGGGGCGTTCCGCAGCGCCTCGTTGGTGGGGAGCGAAGGCGATGGCGAATCGTCGCGCATGACATTGCTCAGGCCGCCCGGGTGGGAGAGAGGTTCGACGCCACTCGTGTCGAGTTCGTTCAGTTTGCCTATGTAGTCGAGCACCTGGCCGAGTTGAGTCGCCATCTTGGCGAGCGTCTCCTCGGATAGGTCGAGGCGGGCGAGATCGGCGGCATGCGCCACTTGTTCCTTGCTGATCGCCATTCTGTTCTCCTCTTGTACGTGAAGGATTCTAACAGGACGACCGTCAAAAGCAAGGCGGGTTGACGCCTTCAGGTTGCGGTGCCCGCGCCTGAGGATTCCGGGGTGAGGCACCTTGTCGTGGCCAGGGCGGATAGCATACTCGCGTCGCGCCTTTCGGGTGGAATCTGGTTCGCGAGTATGCACTCGAAGAGCAGAATTGCGATCACGAGTAACAGGAGCGGGAGGCGCAATTGCAGTCCCTCGCGCAGGCGTCGGGCGATGTTCAGCGCCTCGCTGGTGCTCCGCGCGAAATGTGCCTTGCGACCGTTCAGCAGTTTGCCGGTGACCTCGTCGGGCGTCCAGGCCGTCAGGTCGCCCTCGGCGGGATCCAAGTTCACGACAAACGCTCCCTCCTCTGCGGTTCCACCGCGCTTCCGCCACGAGTAGATGCCGGGCCGGGCGGTCTCCCGGAACACGAGAGCGGCCGAGCCGTCTGCGCCCACCTCGCGCACAGGTGCGCGCCGGACGCCCATCGGATCGGTCACCTCGATGGCAGTTGCCTCATCGGTACCATCTTCGGCGGTGATCGGAAATCGGACTTCCTGACCAGGCTTCACGCTGCCCGTTGCGCCTCCTGGTCTCTGGGCAAGGTAGTATGTCATCTGGTGCAGGAGCGCCAGGTAGAGTTTACGCGCGGGGAAGTTGCTCCATTTGCTCGTTGCCGGCACGCAGAAGAGCACGCTCCGGCCATTGCCTGCCGGTTTTTCGACGAGGAATGGGCTCCGGTCGCTGAGACGGGCGAGTACGCGCGCGCCCGTGCCTTCCTGGGGCTCCAGCGTGAAATATCGCCTGAAGGCCACGCTTGTGAAGAAGCCCGGCGCGAGGTTCCGGAACGGCGCCAAAACCGGGTGATCGAACTCGGGCAGTTGCAGTGACACGGGTGTCGTGCTTTCGGGCGGTTGTTCTCGCACCTGACCCAGTCGGGCGGGCAGGATCACGCGCTCCGAGGGCACTGGCGAATCGAGGAGGGCGTTCCATGCGTCGGGTTTCGTGCGTTCGCCCGGGAATATCACGATCGAGCCGCCGCTCTCGAGAAACGCCGCCAGCGCGCGTCGGTCGGCGTTCGAGAGTTCGGGAAGGTCCAGGAGAAACAGCACCTGGTAGTCGCCCAGGTTCCTGGAGGTCAGGTCAGCCTGCACCAGGAGGTCTGGCGCGATGGGGGAAGCGGTGCCAGCGCCAGCAGGGTTCAGCGCCGGGACGAGGAAGAACGCCTCGTCGAGGATCGGTACAGGACCAGGCTCTGCCCGCACCACGCCGACACGAATGCGCTCGGGAATGACCACTGCGAAATAGCGTCTGTTATCCAGCGGGAGGACGTCCCCCGTTTCCACATCCACCCAGCCCGAGTAGACCCCTGGTGTCGGGAAACTGATGGAGAACGTCACCTCGGCTTCTGCGCCGGGGTCGAGGGAGATCGCCTTTTCCGAGGAGATGGAGCGTCCCACATAGAGCACGGCCTTTCCAAGGCGGGGGCGCCTACCGAAGTTTCTGGCCCTCGCCCTCACGGTGATGGGCATGCCCGGGGCGGGTCGCGCTACTGCGAGATCGAGCGACACGATGGCGACGTTCTCCCGCTCCGCAGACGCGCAGTCCACAATGAAAAGGGTGGGGGCAATCCCGACGCTCCTCGGAGGGAACGGTTTCCACGTCGCCTTCTGGAGGTCGGTGAATATGTAGATCTCGTGTTCGTGAGCAGGCGACCTTGCGAGGATATCCTCGGCGCGCATTACCGCGCCAGCGAGGTCGCCCGGGACGGCCGAGACCTCGCTCCTGCTCACGGCATCTGCGAGACCCTCGCGATGTGTGGTCAGCAGGTCGGCGAACCGTGCCTCGCCCGTGGGGGGCCACGCGTAGACCACCGCGACCGGAACGTCAGCCGGGAGGGCATCGAGCAGCGCCACCACGAAATCACGCGCGCGCGCGTAGTGCGAGGTCTGAGCGAGTTCTGCCGCCATGCTGTAGGAGTTGTCGAGGACGACCGCAGCGGCCAGGTCGCCGCGGGCGGACAGGCCGAACGCGCGCAGAGGCGGCGCGGTCAGCGCCAGCGCCAGGCAGAATATTGCGGCGGAGCGGAGGAACAGGAGGAGCCAGTCGCGAATGCGGCGACGCCTCGCTGTGCGTTCCGCCGAGGCGCGGATGAACCGGAGGGTGCTGAAGCGGATCCTGGGAGCCCGGCGCCGATAGATCATGTGCAGGATGATCGGAATCGCCGCGCTCGCTGTCCCGATCCAGAAGAGCGGCGAGACGAGGAGTGTTCCGAAAAATTCCAGCATCAGCCCATCCGCTTCCTGCGCTGAAGGTACGCCCGGAGGAGAAGGTCGTACGGCGTTGACGTGTTCGCGAAAACGTAATCCACGTTGGCGGAGGCGCAGTCGCGGCGGATAGTATCCACGAACTCCCGGACGTGCCGGCGATACTCCTCACGCATGTAAGAGGGGTCCGCCTGTATCCGCTCGCCCGTCTCCATGTCCACGAACTCGCTCAGCCGCTCGAAGGGGAAGTCGAGTTCTGCATCGTCGAGGACGTGAAACAGAAGTACCTCGTGCTTCTTGTGGCGGAAGTGCAGCAGGCCTCGCATCACGTCACGGTCGGCACCCCCCGCTTCGTAGAGGTCGCTGATGATTATGATGAGACCGCGCTTCTTTATCCGCTCGGCAAGGTCATGGAACGTTGCGCTGATACCGGTTGTCATCGAGGGCACGACCTGCTCGAGGCACTGCAGAAGCCGGTTCAAATGCAACGTGGTGGAACGGGGCGGGAGAAAGTGACGGATCTCCTCGTCGAAGGTCACGAGACCCACGGGGTCTTGCTGACGAGTCATGAGGAAGGCGAGCGCTGCGGCGAGATAACACCCATATTCCAGTTTCGTCAGGCCGTCACTGCGGTGCCGGTAGCCCATCGAGGCGCTCGTGTCGAGCAGGATGTGCGCCCGGAGATTGGTCTCCTCCTCGTACTGCTTCACGTACAGCCGGTCGGTCCTTGCCAGCGCCAGCCAGTCGAGGTCCTTGGGGTTGTCGCCGGGGACATACTCGCGGTGCTCGGAGAACTCCACGCTGAAACCGCGGTAGGGCGAGCGATGCAATCCCGAGATGAATCCCTCGACCACTGCCCGCGCGATGAGGTTGAGACGCCCCAGTTTCGCCAGGGCTTCCGGTTGCACGAATCTGTATTTTCCGACCTTGGCCATCTCTACCGTAGCCTGCCGTCAGGACGCATTTCCATGGCCGCCGACCCCGATATCGCTGGGCTCGTAAAAACTGAAGACGTTCCGTCCGTAGCGGCGTCTGTCGGTCAGGACGAGTCCGCCCATCGCCGCCGGTATCGCGCTGCGGGCCTCGTGTTGCAGGATAACCCGCGCCCCACTGGCCAACAAGCCTGAGGAAAGAAGGGCCTCCAGAAACGCGATGAGCTCGGCCCTGGCTGGCGGATCGAGGTATAGCGCGAAGGGCGGACACGCGAAGGCAATCGTGAACGTCCAGCCCAGACGCTTCAGTACTGGCAGGCAGCGCAGGGCATCGCCCCGGACGACCTCGGCCCGGCTCGCCAGTCCGACGCAGTCGAGGTTCTTTCTCAGGGCTGCGCAGGCGCGGGCGGATCTCTCGACGAATGCGCACTGCGCGGCGCCCCTGCTCAGCGCCTCGATGCCCATGGTTCCGGCACCCGCGAACAGGTCCAACACCACCGCTCCCTCCACCTGGTCGCGAAGTATGTTGAATATCGCACTCCGCGCCAGGTCAGGAACCGGTCGCACGAGGTCGCCGACGGGACAGACGAGCCTGCGACCCCTGGCGCTCCCACCGATGACGCGCATCGCGTGACCTCGCACTCATTCTGGTGCATTTTATCATATCCCGTCTCGCGCTATAATCGCGACCGGTCAAAGGTGGCGAGCAATGGGTCAGCCGAAACCCCACGAGCCCGTTTGTCTCATCGTCGGCATGCTGAGTGCCTGGCCGGAGTTACTCGACAGGGCTGGCGAAGCCCTGGTATCGCGTCTCGGGCCGGTGCTCCGCCAGAGCGACACATTTCCCTTCGACTTTACCGACTACTATCGGGACGAGATGGGCGACGGAATAAAACGGAAGTTCCTCGCGTTCGAGCGGCCGTTCCCACCCGCCAGGCTCGTCAGGGTCAAGTTGATGACCAACGAGATGGAGGCCATGTTCGCACGGGAGCACCGCCAGGTCCCCCGCCCCGTGAACCTCGACCCCGGTTATCTCACGCCGGCCAAACTCGTCCTCGCCACGACGAAGGACTACGCTCACCGCATCTACATGCACAGCGGGATATATGCCGAGGTGACGCTTACCTATCACCGTGGCACTTATCAGCCGATGCCGTGGACCTATCCGGACTACCGGACGGAGGCGTACAGGCACTTTTTCGATGAGGTGCGGGCCGAATGGCTCGCCAGGACGCGAAGGAGTGCCGCGGAGGGATATAGCCAGTGAAACTTCCCCGATGCGGCGTCGAGGTGGGACAGGCGCATCCGTCGCGGACAACGCAAATGGCGATGCCCGCACTGCGGCAGGCGAAGATGCAGAGGCTTTGGCGGCAACCGCACCAGGGACTGTGAGCACGGCGCCGTGCTCAGGGCGAGACCCCACAGGAAGGAGGTAGGACGCGACCATGCAACGCACCCTGCTCATCATCAAGCCCGACGCGATACAGCGGAGGCTCGTCGGCCGCATCATCGCCCGATTCGAGGAGAAGGGTTTCCGCTTCGCGGCGATGAAGATGGTCCGCCTCGACGAGTCGCTCGTCCGAAAGCACTACGCTGCCCACGCCGGCAAGCCTTTCTACGAGCCGCTGGTTCGTTACATGAGCGCTCAGCCCGTCATACTGGCCGTCGTGTGCGCGAAGAACGCTGTGGCAGTCGCGAGGAAGATGATGGGCGCCACGTTCGGCGCCGACGCGGCCCCCGGCACGATAAGGGGCGATTTCGCGGTGAGCAACCGCTTCAACCTCATCCACGGCTCCGATTCGCCCGAGTCGGCGGAGAGAGAGATAGGCCTGTTCTTCCGGCCCGATGAGATACACGATGCGCCGGATAGTCAGGAGCCATGGATATACGACCTCTCGACCGGCGAGCGCGTCTGAAGGGGTGGCGGCGGGTTTCGAATGACGGGGTTCACGGATTCTCCGTGGTCGAGTCAGTCGCGGCGGTCTCGTCGCGCCGATCCCTGCCGACGGCGGATCCCGCGAGGGGAAGGTGGATCACTGCGCAGGTGCCGAGGTTCTCGAGACTCTCCACGTTTATCCGGCCGCCAAACCTCGTGACGATCTCTTTGACTATGACCATGCCGAGGCCCGTGCCCTCCTGGCCCGTCTGTCGCGCGTTGCTCGCACGGAAAAACTCCTCGAAGAGATGCTCCTTTTCGCGTTCGGGAATGCCTATGCCATCGTCTATGACCTCGCAAACCGCCTCGTTCCTCGCGGTGCGGGTGACCACTTTGACATGGCCACCCTCGCGGGTGTACTTGATGGCGTTGGAGACGAGGTTTCCGATGGCATCGGCGAGCGCACGCTCGTCGGCCAGGACAACGGCACCGCCAGCGCCAGGTTGGAGTACCAGGTCTATCTCCCTGGATGCCGCGAAGTCGGCGTACTGCTCTATCACTCGGCGAGCCACGCTGTCCAGGAGCACAGGTTGAACCTGCGCCGATTCGGAGAGACGATGGGTGCCGGCGAGCGTCAGGAGGTCGCGCACAATCTGGAGCATGCCCTGGATTCGAGCCCTGGCCCGCTGTAGCCGTTCCATCTGCTTCGCGGGGTCGGTGGCGAGACCGTCCAGAACCGTGCTGAGGCAACCGTCCGCTGCCGCCAGCGGACCGCGCAACTGGTGCGCTGCGAGGCTGAGGAATTGCGACTTCTTCTCCTCCAGCCCGCGCAACTCCCTGTTCGCGCGGGCCAGTTCCCTGGAACGCTTCCGCAATGCATCGCGCATGTCCCGAAGTTCCCGCTCCCTCCTGTGCAGCCACTCGGCCACATTGCTGACGAGATACACCGACGCATAGGCTGCGACCGCCAGCGCCAGTATCTCGGCTGCGATGACCCACGGGTCGCGGAAGAGGGGCACGGGAAGAAAGCCCCCGACGGGACGGTGAAGCGCGGGGAAGGTTGCCTCGACAACTCCCATCGCCGCGAGAAAAAGGATGGCCAGCGTCGCCTGAAGATAGGCGGACCGCGGGGTGAGGAGTATCGCGGCGGCAATCGGATCGAGGAGGTAAATGATGACGAAGGGATTTTCGACGCCGCCGGAGAAATGGAGCGCCGCGGTGAGGGCCAGAAGGTCGAGACCGATCTCGATGTTCGCGAACCGTTCGAGCCGCTTGAAGTCTGGCGTCGGGCGACCGCTTGCGCGCACGCGCCGCCGGACCATTCTGAAGACGAGGTTGTAGGCGAGCATTATCGCCGCGACGACGACGAGCGGACGCCAATCGAGTTCGAGTCCCGGGAGGGCCTGAACAATCAGCGCGAGACCCGTCAGTCCTCCGGCTGCGAGCCAGCGCAACCTCTCCAGCCAGTGGAATCGTCGGAGAAGGCGCTCGGCCCGGATGTGTTCCGGCATCTGAACCTCCCGCCGGAATCGGTTAGCGCTCTGCGGTGCGCGGCTCCTGCGTTCGGAGCATCTCGTCGAGTCTCGACAGGCGCGTGGCGACCGTGGCGACGCTCCGGCTCACGCGCTCGCTCATCGGTGCGCCGAGGTCCGTGCGCTCCGGCTGCGCCGCGAGCAACACTACGTCGCACCCGCAACGCGCTGCGACCAGGTGGCAGAAAAGGCGAAGGCAGGCGGAATGCGTCGAGGCCCCGCACCAGCCGATCTCGCGAAACGAGAAGAGGCCCACGCTTCCGGGGGTTGCGCCCCAGTGCGCGGCGTCGAGGAGCATGACCAGTTCAGGTTCGACGGATTCCACCGCGCCCGTACAATTCTCTGGCGCATCCCCGGCGTCGAGAAGGGGCCAGTGCACGTGGCCGCGCAGGGCATCGAGGACCGCCGGGCCGAAGGCATCGTCGCCGCGAAGCCGATTGCCGACTCCGACGACGAGACTCCGCGGCCTCATGACGCGTTGCAACGAGTGGTACCAGGTTTTCTTCATGGCGCGCCCGCTTCCGCTGGCGTAGCCGGCGGGCTGCGCCGGCCATGTCAGCCCCAGATCTCCCTGAGAACGACCTCTCTCCTGCACTCGGCGCAGAGAACGCGGAGGATGTCAGAGCGGCCTGTCGGCGCATCGGGAGGGCGAGGAGAACCATCGAAGAGAAGCCCGAGTTCCCGTTCGGCGGTGAGTATCAGCGTGGGATTCGCATATCGCTTGGCGCCCAGTTTCCGCGCCACCCAGCGAAGGTGGTCGAGCGTCCCGAGGACGGCGCCACATTTCTCGCAGCATGCGAGTTCCTTGCGAATGGAGACGGCGCAGGTCGCGCGATCGAGAGTGGCGAGGTCCCATTCATTAGTGCATTGGATGCCTTTGCCGGTGGTGCAGAGGGCCTGGCATTGGCCGCAGAAGATGCAGTGGTCGTCACGACGGGTGATCGTGCGCACGGGAGGCTGAGAACGCGTATCGTCAACCACCGTGATCGCGCCGGCGGGGCAGATCTCCGCGCAGGCGCCGCAGCCAATACACTCGTTCTCGTTGAACTTCCCCTTGCCCCGATATGCAGGGGGCGCAGGCGATGGCGCCGCAGGGAAGCGGTACGTGAACGGGCCACGAACGAGCGAGCGAATGGCCTCCGCCAGTTCACGCATTTTTGGTCTGCGCATCGGCCTCTCCTGACCTCTCCTTCGTCCGGTCCGCCAGGTAGGCGTCGCACACGCTCTTCTCCCAAAGCAGGACCCCGGAGATGTGCGCGCCGCGCGCGATAGCGTGTGCGCCGACCGGCGACGTGAGCAGCACGAAAAGCGCGCAGAGAAGCGCCTTCACGCCGAGCGCGTCGAACCCGTTTCGTACCAGGAGACCCACCAGGATCAGACACGTGCCGAGCGTGACGCACTTCGTAGCGGCCTGGAGACGATTGTAAACGTCGGGCAACCGGACAAGCCCGATGGTCCCCATCAGGTCGAACAACAGCCCCACGACCATCATGACGTCGGATATGCTCTCACTCATGGAAGGCACGACCCTCCAGGTACTTTGCCAGAGCGAGTGTTCCGATAAAGCTGAGAAGTGCCCAGGCGATGGCCACGTTAATGTAGAAATCCTGACCCGTCGCGAGCGCCAGCACTGCGCAGAAGCCCACGATCAGGGTTCCCAGTATATCGATCGAGACAATCCGGTCGGGCGGTGTCGGCCCCTTCCCTATGCGATACAGGCAGAGAAACGACGCGATGACCAGCACCCACATGGCGAAAGCGATCAGGCTCATTCGAATATCTCCGCAAGCAGCGGCTCGAACCGCTTGATTATCTCGGCCGTCCACTTCTCCGGTCCCCCCGACACGTTGATCCAGTGGATGTACAGGTACTGACCGCGAATATCCACCGCGAGCGTGCCGGGCGTCAACGTGATCGAGTTCGCGAGGAACGTCTTCGCAAGGTCTGTCTTGAGTCGCGTCGTGACCTTGACGATCCCTGGGCGGATCGGGAGATCGGGGTGGATGACCCGATATGCCACGTCGAGGTTGGCCCGGACACAGTAGTAGAGGAAGTAGGGGACATAGCACAGGAAGAGCAGCCATCGCTTCGGTGCGAAGATGCGCCTCGGCTCCGAGAGATACACGGAACCGAAGATGACCGCTATGAGCAGCGCCACCGCGAACCCTGCCACGAGGTCCTGGCGCGCCGTGCGCCATACGAGAAGTACCCACAGGAGAAACAGGACCACGAAGAGGATCAACCTGCGCATTGTGGTTTCATCCTCCGAGGACCATGTTCGCGTACCGCAGCCCGGTGAACAGCGCGTCCCTCGCTGGCTCGAGCAGGTCGCCCTGGATGAGCGGGCACAGGATACCCGCTCCCACGCACACCACCGCAAGGATCACCATGGCCAGGCACATGGACACAGGGACCTCGCGGGCGCCAGCGGCCGGCGGTTTGGATTCGCCCTGAAGGGCATACCGCTGGACCTTGACGAAACTCAGGAGCGTCAGGAAACTCACCAGGACCGTCATGCCAGCCAGCCAGTAGTAGCCGCTCCAGAAGCGGCCCGCCTGTGCGAGCGCGAGTACGATGATGAGTTTGCTCCAGAATCCGTTGAAGGGCGGCACGCCCGAGATGCTCAGCGCCGCAACTCGGCAGCAGGCCGAGGTGACCGGCATGCGCTCGACCAGGCCGCCCAGCATCTTCAGTTGGCGCGTGCCCGTGGCGTATTCCGTCGCGCCCGCGCAGAGGAACAGGAGCGACTTGAACGCAGCGTGATTGAACAGATGGAACAGCCCGCCAAACAGCGCCAGCGCTGCCGTCGCGTGGTGGCCGCGTCGGTCCAGCCAGCCCGCCAGACCCACCGCCAACACCACATAGCCCATCTGGCTTATGCTGTGGTATGCGAGGAGCCGCTTGAAGTCCCACTGGCCCACGGCCAGAAATACCCCTATCACCATCGAGAGCGCACCGAGCACCATGAGGACCCCCGCGAACGCATCGTAGGCGAGTCCAAAGACGTTGAAGAAGACACGGCAGAGCGCGTACACGCCGAGCGCCTTGATGAGGACGCCGGAAAGCATCGCCGATATCGGCGCCGGCGCCGATGGATGCGCATCCGGCAGCCACGCGTGGAACGGCACCATCGCCGCCTTCAGCCCGAATCCCGCAAAGAACATGCACGCCGCGAGAAGAAGCACCGGATTCAGGCCCTGGCTCTCCACGAACCGCGCCATCTGCGCCATATTGAGCGTGCCGCTCTGGTTGTAGCACAGGCCGATGCCGAACAGCGCCAAGGTCGAGCCCAGAGCGCCGAGCACGAGATACTTGAACGATGCCTCCAGTTCCTCGCTCTCGCACCCGAACGCCACCAGCGCGTATGACGCGATCGCAGCGACCTCCAGGAACACGTACATGTTGAACAGGTCGCCCGTCAGCACCACGCCGTTCATGCCGGCGAGCATCAGGAAGAAAAGACTGTAATACAACCCCTTTCCCGTGAAGCGCTCCATGTACCGGATCGAGAAGAGAACCGCCACGAGCGCGACGAGGCTCACGGTGAGCAGGAGCAACCGCGCGAGACCATCCGCAACCATGTTGATGCCGGTCGCCCCTCTCTGCGGATCCCAGTTCCCGATCCAGAGGGTGCCACCTCCACCGGTGACGACGAGCGCAAGCGAAAACGCGAATCCGAACAGCGCCAGGAGCACGGCAATCGCATCGAGCAGCCTCAGCGCGCGGATTCGTCCGAGAACCGGCAGGAGGAACGCTCCGCCCAGCGGAACGGCCACGAACAGCGGCAGTAGTTTCACCATCGGCCCTAGCCTCTCAGGCGCCGGATCAGCGACAGGTCGAATGTGCCGTACTTCTCGTGTATCCGCAGGGCCATCGCGACCATGAGCGCTACCACGCCCAGCCCGATCACGATGGAGGTCAGGATCATCGCCTGCGGCAACGGGTCCACCGCGCGCTGGACAAGGTCGGCCGGCGCTTGCCCCTCGGCCAGTATCGGCGCCGCGCCGCCGCTGCGATACCCCAGGAGTACCAGAAACAGATTCACCGCGTACTCCGTGACGATCACCCCGACAATCATCTTTATGAGATTCTTCTTGCACGCGATGGCGTACACTCCGATCCCCAGGAGCACCACCGCGAGAACGAACGGGAGCGTAGCGTGAGCACCCATCCTATTCCTTCTCCTCATCCACCTGCCCGGGTCGGAACACCGACAGCGCCAGGAACGCCCCCAGTATGCACGCGGCAACCTTGATGCCGATCGCGACGTTGCACACCGGTATCATGCCCGCGCTGAAAAGCCTGAAGTTGCCCTCGTGCGGCAAAAAGTTCGCGAAGAACGCACCAGCGCGATACCCGACGAGCGCCACGACCAGGAACAGCATCGCACCGAACACGTCCCAGATCTTCGCGCCAGCATCCGTTATCATCCGGTCCGCGAAATCCTTGCCGAACGCCAGGACGGTCAGGATAAAACAGCACGCCAGGATGACACCGCCCACGAAACCCCCGCCCGGCGTCAGGTGGCCGTAAAGCACGATGTACGCCGCGTACAGCGCGATGAAACCCGTGACGAGTTTCGTGACCTCTCTAACTATGAGGCTCATTCCGGAGTGCGACATCGCGCTTCCTCCCGACGTGTCTCAGGACCGCGTATGCGCCTACGATCGCCGCGAAGATCACCGTGGCCTCGCCAAGCGTATCGTAGGCCCGGAAATCGAGCAGAACCGCCGTGACCGCGTTTGCCGCGCCCGTGTCCGTGAAGGCCCGTTCCAGGTACGGTCTCGACATGGTCATCTCAGGCGCACCGAACGGTTTCATCCAGCGGAACGCATACACGGACGCGACGACGATGAGGCCGAGAAAGACCAGTCCCGCCGCGACGTTGAACATGTCGCGGGCCTGATCGTAGGTCGTGTCATCGCGCCGCACCGCCACCCGAATCAGGAACACCATCGAGACGACCTCGACGACGACCTCCGTGATCGCCAGGTCGGGCGCACCAAGGAGGAGGAACACTATCGCAAGCCCTGCCCCTGCTGCGCTCACCGAGATGACGGTGGAAAGGAGGTCTTTCGCCTCGATCGCTATCACCGACGCGATGACCATGAACCCGAGGAGAGGATAGAGGACCGGAAGCACATCCGTCATGGCTGTCCCTCAGCGACCGTGGATAAGGAAAGCGATGAGCACCATGAGCCCGAGGAGGCACCAACTGACGTAAAGCGGCAGCATGCCTGTGTGAAAGGCGCGGAGCGTCTCCACCAGCGTGCCCCCGTATCGTCCCCCCACGCGGTAGGCGTCGAACGCCTGCCGCTCCGCATCGTCGTAGAACCCGCGCACGATCGGGAGTTCCCGGATCGTCGCATAGAACCCGGTCCCGCTCAGCCTCGTTGGCTCCGCAGGGAGGACCTCGCCGCACACGAACGTCCTCGCGCGTCGAATCCGGAAAGCCCTCCCGATTGCATAGATGATTATCCCGCCCAGGATGCCCACGATCATGAGCGCCAGGGCCGGCAGCGGGCTCCACGATGCCCCCACATCGGGTGCGGGTATGCTCGCCTGCATCTCCGACACCGCCGGCTCAAGCACGCCGCGCGTCGGCAGGGAATACCAGAGGCCCAGGACCACGCATAGCGCCCCGAGCACGAGCATCGGCACGAGCATGCGAAGCCTGGTCTCGTGCGGCTCCCGGGCTGCGGCCGACGAGGACATCGGTCCCGCGAAGACCGCGTGAAGGACCTTGACGAAACTCGCGAGCGTCAGAGCGCTCCCGAAGACCGCAGCGACCAGTGCGAGGGGAGCGAGACGCGACGTGCTTGCCAGAAGGCCCTGATAGACCATCCATTTCGATGCGAAGCCGTTGAACGGCGGCACTCCGGAGATGGAGAACGCCGCCACCGCGCACGCCGCGAACGTCAGTGGCATCGCGCGCCCCAGACCCCCGAGCCGGTCCAGGTCGGTCGTGCCCGCGCTCCGCTCCACTGCGCCCGCACAGAGAAATAGGCAGCACTTGTAGATCGCGTGGTTCAGCATGTGGAACAGGCCGCCGATGATCCCTATCCACAGACCGGACCCAATGCCGAGGACCATATAGCCGACCTGACTCACCGCGTGATAGGAGAGAAGTTTGTTCAGGTCGTGCTGGATCATCGCCATCATCACAGCGCCGATGACCGTGACAGCGCCGATGATGATGAGGAGGAGCCGCATCGCTTCGTCAACCGCGAACATCCGCAACGATATTAGCGCGAGAAGATAGATCCCCAGCAACTTGTCCAGCGATGCCGGCAGGAACGCCATCACGCTCGCCGGTGCCCCTTCAGACGCAGCAGGAACCCACGTGTGGAACGGCATCGCGCCCGCCTTGGCGAGCGCCCCTGCGAGGAGGAGGATGTATATCAAGTATCCCTGACCCGCGTTCACCGCAAGGCCGCCCGCGGGAATATCGCTCAGGAGCAGGTGGGGCGTCCCGTCGGTGGCCCACAGGAGCGCCATCGCAGCCAGCATCGCGCAGTCCGCCAGGCCGAGCATCACGAAGGTCTTCATCGCTCCGCGTGCGGCCGCTTCCGTTCCACCCAGGTTTATAAGGAGGAAGAGCATCAGCGTGACCGTCTCCCAACCGATGAGAAGCAGCAGGAGATGGTCCGCATAGACTGCCGCGAGTGCGCCGGCGAGCACCCACATCGCGTAAGCGTAGTAACGCGATGCCGGAAACCTTGCCTCGAGGTAGCCCGACGAATACAGCGTGATGAGGAACGTGAAGCCGGCCATCGCCAGACCCACGAAGGAGCCCAGGCGAGTCGTCCTCAGGACAAGCCCGAGGCCGATCCCTCCCACGTCGAACCAGCGCCAGTCCAGGGTCAGAGTCGGTCGAGAGAATATCATCCACGCGACCCCGACGGTCCACGCGCTCGCGGCGAGCGCTATCCAGAAGGCGAACGTGCGTCCCTGCCTCCCGGACATCCAGCAGATGAGGCCCGCCATGGCCGGAACCGTCAAAGCCTGGAGGAGAAGGGCATCGTTCATCGTCCACCTCTCGAAAGGACATGGCGTGGCGCGCCGGAGCGGATCACACCTGGCGGCGGATCCGATCCGTCTTCGCCCAACTCATGCGCAGAAGTTCTTCCTGTTCCAACCTACGGACTCCGCCGCGACGGCGCTCCACCACCGCCACCCGTTCTGTGCAACTGTAGCATGGGTCCATGGCAGCCACGATGAGCATCGCGTCGGCCAGTTCCGCGCCGATGACCTGCGACTTGAAACTCGGCAGGTTCACGTATGTGGGCGCTCTGACCTTGTAGCGATCCGGATAGTTCGTGCCGTTGGAACAGACGTAGTGGAACGTCTCGCCTCGTGGCGCCTCCGCGTGCCCGATTCCCTCTCCCTTCGGCATATCCCTCACCTCCGTCCTGATCGGGCCGGGCTCCATCCTGTCGAGGCATTGACGTATGATCTTCGCCGACTCGAAGCACTCGAGGAGGCGGACCACCGCCTTGGCCATGACGTCGCCCTCCTCCTGCGTGACCACCTTCCAGTCAACGAGGTCGTAGGCGGCATAGGGCTCGTTCGCGCGCACGTCCACGTACAGTCCGGAGCCTCTCACCGTCGGGCCCGTCGTGCACCAGAGCCGCGCATCTTCCTTCGACAGGACGCCTATCCCGCGCAGGCGAACCCTGAGAACGGGGTCATCCAGGACGGCCTGCGTCAGCATCTCCACCTTCGGCACGAGTCCGTCCAGCAGCCTGCGGAGCGGCTCCACCTCCTCCGCCGGCAGGTCGCGTCGGCACCCGCCTACGCAGAAGTTCTCGTAATGGTTGCGGTTTCCGAACGCCCGCTCGAACCAGTCGAGGATGGGCTCGCGGTACTTCCATGCCCACATGAACACGGTGTTGTAACCGATGAAGTGGCCTGCGAGTCCCACCCAGAGGAGATGGCTATGCAGACGTTCCATCTCGCAGATGATGGAGCGGATGTAGCGCGCCCGCAGGGGCACCTCGACGCCGGTGAGGTCCTCCAGCGCCTGGCAGAAGGCCATCGGGTGAGAGGCGGAGCAAATGCCACAGATGCGAGCGAGGAGCAGCGGGATCTGGTCGTACGTGAGGTCCTGGCAGAGTTTCTCGATGCCGCGGTGGTTGTAACTCAGGCGCACGTCCATGTCCACAACCCGTTCACCCTCGACGGTCAGTTGGAAAAACTCCGGCTCTTCCTGGATCGGGTGATAGGGGCCCACCGGTATGATGGTGCGCTTCATGGCTTCTCCCCCGCGCCGATAAGTCTCGCGACGAGGCGAGCGCGTTCCTTTTCCCCGCCGCGGACCGGGTAATCCTTGCGGAGCGGGAAAACGCCGCTGGGCCAGTCGTCCGACAGGATCAGCCTACGCGGGTCGGGATGATTGCGGAAGACGACCCCGAGGAGGTCGTGGATCTCCCGCTCGACGAAATTCGCTCCGGGGCAGAACTGAGCGACCGAATCCACTGTCGGCTCCGGCTTCAACCCCCACGTGCGGAGCGTGACCACGATGCCGACCTCGTCGAAGCAGTAATGGTAGAGTACCTCTACGCGATCGCGCGTGTCGCGTCCCGAGGCCGTTGCCAGGCGCGCGCGGAATTCATCGAATAGCGCACGGTTCGCCTCGAGCGAATGCTCGGGGGGCACGTCCACGTAAACGCGCCTCTCGTTTCGTCGCCGGAACCGCTCGCACAGTCCCGAGAGCCTGCGTTCTACCCTGGCTATGACCTCTTCGCGATCGGCCATTTCCGTCCTCCGCGTCCGCTCCCCATTCGTCTCACAGGGACTGAAGCGCCTTCACCGCTCCCGCGATTATTGCCTGCGGCCGTGGCGGGCACCCCGGGACGTATGCGATTATCGCGTCCGGGTCCACCTCGCGAATCACGCTGTCAACCGGGCCAGCCGCGTGGTAGGAGTCGGCGAATATACCCATCGAGCACGCGCAGGCCCCTATGCAGAACACCACGCATGGCTTGGGGGTCTGGCGGTATATCTCCTGAAGGCGGGGCTTCGCCTGCCTCGAGCAGAAGCCGGTCACCAGGAGCGCGTCGGCATGGCGCGGCGTCGGGACGAGGACCATGCCGAACCGCTCCACGTCGAAAGCGGGCGTGAGGCAGTTGACCACCTCGATGTCGCAGTTGTTGCAAGCGCCGACGTTGACGTGATAGACCCACGGCGATTTCTTCAGCGCCCAGAGCCTGAGGCCCATACCGTCGCGCCTCCCTGCCCGCGTTCAGGGCGTGCCCGCCATCGCCAGCGCCGCCGCGATCACGCCGGCGGGCGTCAGCCCGAACCAGAAAAACTTCAGTGCATGATCTATCCGCACGCGCGGGTTCGTATTGCGCATCAGCACCACCGCGACCACCACGACGAGATACTTCAGGAAGCCAAGAATCCAGCCGCCCGTGCCGGGGCCGAACCCGCCCCAGAAAACCGTCACCACGAACGCCGGAAGTGTGGCAAATAGCATCGCCTTCGTCAGATAGAACATGGCGAGCGGAGCACCGGAATACTCGACGAACGGACCGCCCATGATCTCCGTCTCGGCCTCCGCGATGTCGAACGGCACCAGCCCCAGTTTGGCCTGTATGCAGAAGATCGAGATGAGGAACCCGACGACGCACGCGAGCGTCGCGAGACTCCCTCGCATGGGTGAGCGTGCTATCGCACCCAGGCTCAGCGTTCGCTCGCCCGTCGCTCCGAGGATCACAGCGAGGACCGCGAATACAAACGGCAGTTCGTAAGCCAGGAGCAACTTCATCTCGCGAGAGGCCCCGACCGCCCCGTGGGGATTGCCGGACATGGAACCGCCGAGGATGATCATCAGGCTCGGTATCGCGAGCAGATATATCACCACGATCACGTCGCCCACGAAACTCAAGTCGGGCCTCACGTTCGCCACCCATATCACTGTTGCCGCGAGGCACGTCGCCGCGAATCCGGCCAGCGGCGCCACGAGAAAGCCCGGGCCTGCGTGCTCCGGCACGATCGTCTCTTTTCCCAGCAACTTCAGAACGTCGGCAAACGGCTGATACCACGGCGGCCCCACGCGCCATTGCACGCGTGCTGTGACCTTCCGGTCCACCCATTTCGTCAGCAGGCCGAGCACCAGCGTGCCCACCGACCCCACCACGAATAGCGCACCCCACGACAGAATGGTCTGCATCAGGTCACCTCCGCCGGTAGGGATGCTCCCCGGCCGTCCGCCCACTCAGGAGAAGGACCTTGTTCTTCGCCAGCGAATCGGCATTCTCGAAGCGCAACGCACCGCTGGGGCACGCGGCGACGCAGCGCGGCAGCCCGCCCGCTTCCACGCGCTCCTCGCAAAGGTCGCACTTCGCCACCTGATGACGTTGCAGGTCCGGGTGGATGACGCCGAAGGGACAGGCGATGACGCACGATCCGCAGCCGATGCACAGGAGAAGGCTACGTCTCACGACGCCATTCGGCTCGCGGCGCAGCGCCTCGACCGGACACGCAGCCACGCAGGCCGGATCCTCGCACTGCCGGCAGATGATAGGCAGCGTGCCCTCCTCTATGATCCCGTAAGCCACGCTCCCGATGCCCCGGTGACTGTAAAAGCAGGCGGCCGCGCAACTCCGACAGCCCACGCACCGGTCCATGTCGAGTATGACGCGCCTGTCAACCACTGCGCCGGTCGCGGTACCCATCACTCCTTCTCCAGCACCGTCACATCCGCCTCGCTCCAGCAGGGCTCCGAGAGCCCATCGCCGTAAGATCGCCTCGGAAAGAGCGGCTTCGTCTCCTCAAAGGCCGTCGAGATGCTTGCCATACCGCAGGGCACATCGGACGACGAGCGCACGGTCGCAAGGGCCTCGTTACCGTTGGCGCGCACCACGACCCGCGAGCGAGCCCGCAATTCGCGCGCCTGCAGGTCGGTCGGATTCATCAGGAGAACGGGTTCCGGCTCGCAGTGACGCGGCCAGGCGAGGAATCGCGAAACCGCACCGCCAGGCAGGTCAGGGGTGTCGGGACGGGCCACGAGACGCAGCCCCTGCAACGGCCGGTCGGCAGGAATCAGCTCTATCGGGGCACAACCCCTGAACGCACTTCCCAGCATCGCAGTGCTGCCCTCCGGCTGCCAGAGGTCGAGCGCGAACGCAAGTTGCCTGCAGATGTCGCGCACGCTCATCGCGTCACCCGGTGGTTCGAGGAGCGCATCCAGCGCACACCTGGCGCCTGCCGCTTCGATCAGGCTCCCGCTGACTTCGAAGGGGAGGGCGAGCGGCAATACAAGTTTTGCGGCTTCCGTGGTACGGCACCGGAAAGCCAAGGCGACTGCAAGGAAGGGAACGCGCCTCACGACGCTCCGGGCCAAACCTTCACCGAGCGCCGCGAAGATGTCCACCCCGATGGCGAAGATGGCCGCAACCTTCCCCTGGCCGACTGCCTCCACGAGTTTTTCCAGTGTGGTCGTGCCGAGCGTGGTTGAGACCCTGCCCGCTCCGACGGCGTTGCCATACTGGAAGAGGGGAAGGAGGGCGGCACCATCCTTGCATAGTGCCGATGCCACGGAGGCGCACGCAGCGACGTTGGTCATGCGGGCGGGCACCGGGTCGAGCACGATGGCGGGCCGCTTCGATTCCGTGAGTGCCCTTGCCACGGGACCGAGGTCTGTCTCCTGTACGCCGGCCATAGCGGCCAACTCAGCGGGTGAGCGACCCTCCGCCCATACGGCACCTTCCGGCGGACGCTTCCTTGCCAGGACATGAATGGCCGCGAGGGCAGCAGCCTCGCCGCCCGGAGCGACCCGCAGAAAGCGCTCTGCAAAACCCGTCACGCGGTTCGGCATGCAGTCAATCCCGAACAGACGCAACTTCCGCGCGGCTCTAGCCTCCAGCACTGGCCTGCTGATCACCGGATGCGTGGCGAAGGCGTCGCCCACGACGAGGAGCATGTCGCGTCCGCCGACATCGGCGAACTGCAGCATCGTAGCGTCGCCCGTCAGACCGTGGAGGAGCGCCAGGTCGCCATCGGGCAGGTGCACGCAGAATGACGCCGAGCCAACTATCTCTCGGGCGAAGATACCGGCGGCAGCGACGTCCTCCGTCGGCAGGTTCCCGTCCACCAGGACCGCGGCCCTGGTGCCCGCCTCGCGCAGGCGTATGGCAAGGTACGATATTGCCTTCTCCACAGGCTCTGGGTGGAGCGCCTCGCCGTTCCGCACTCCTGCGCCGGTGATTCGCAGCGGATGCGTCGCCATCTCCGCAAGGTAGTGGCCGCGGAAGCACAATCGCCCCTGCGTTACCGGATCGGTCGAAACGTACCCGGTGAGGATTTCGTCCCGCTTATCATCGGGCCCGAAATCGAACGCAACCCGGCAAGCGAGGGAGCAGAGCGGACAACGCGTCGTCGGCTGCACCTGGCCCATGGCAACCTCAGAACACGTTAGGATAGTCCTTGATCTTCTCGTAGCACATGTCGGGGCCGTCCTTGCAAAGATAGTACGGCCCTATGTTGCACCGGCCGCAGCGTCCTATGCCGCAACTCATCCGCAGGTTCATCGAGAGGTATATCTGCGAGGGCTTGTAACCGATCTCGAGACACCGGTGCGTGACGAATCGCAACATGATGCCTGGTCCGCAAGAGATGACGTACCCGTTCTCCACGTCGAAGTCCGGCTGCTCGAGCAGTGTCGTGACCACGCCGACCTTACCGGGCCAGCCGTCCGTGGCAACGTCAACGGTCACGTCCATGTCAACCCCGGGCATGCCGCGCCAGTCATCGTACTGACGCCGGTAGAGGAGTTCCTCGGGATTGCGCGCGCCGTACTTTATCGAGACGCGGCGGTAGGCGGAGATATCCTCGAAGAGCGCGTAAATGAGCGCACGCAGCGGGGCGAGTCCCACGCCGCCGCCGACAAGAAGAACCTCATGCCCCCGGAGTTTGTCGAGCGGATACCCCTTCCCGTAAGGGCCTCGCACGCCCAGGAGGGCACCGGGGGCCAATGCGTGCAGCGCATCGGTCACACGTCCGGTCTTCAGAACAGTGATCTCGAGTCTATCCGGCCGGCTCGGTGCGGATGATGGCGTAAAGGGTGCCTCACCGATCCCTGGGACCGTGAGCTGGACGAACTGTCCCGCGCGAAACGGGATCGGCTTCTCGGGCCGGATGACAAACGTCTTGATCGTGGGGGTCTCGACGATAACGTCCTCGAGTACCGCATTCTGTGGAACGTAAGGATTGGGCCGGATCATTCGCCCAACTCCTGGATCACCTCGCGGATGTCCCGTCCACCCAGGCAGGCCTCGCTGCACCTGCCACAGCCCACGCATCCGAGACGGCCGACGTTCTGCCGGAACCACTGGAACTTGTGGCGCACGCGGTTTTCGAAGCGACGTGGCAGGTCCGGACGCGGGGTGACCTTCACCCCTCCTACCCCTGCCATCTTCGCGAAACTCGCCATGAAACAACTGTCCCAGGCCTTCAACCGCTCGTTCAGGCCGACCTTGCCAGACACGACCTGATCGTACAGGAGGAAACAGTGGCAGGTGGGACAGGCGAAATTGCACGCTCCGCACTCCACGCACGCGGCAGCAAGCCTGGTCCAGCGCTCGGCGAAGTCGCTTCCCGCCAGAGCCTCCTCTATTGGACGACGGGGTTTGTAACGGGCGTTCTGGGACTCCAGAACGCGGACAGCCGCGTCCCTGACGTTCTCCCGTTCCTGAAGTCGCTCCGCTGTCGCCTCCCGGAAACTGTGGGCGCTCTCCAGGACTATCTCCTTTCCCACCTGCGACCCGATTGCCACCAGATAGCCTCCGGCGACGGGCGAAAAGTTAAGGTCGTAACCGCCATCCGGATAAGGCTTTCCGCCTACGAGATTGCAGAAGCAGGCTGGTGCGGGCCGTACGCAATCCGTGCTGAAGAGGAGTGTGTGCTCGCGCCGCTCGGCGTAGAACGGGTCGGCGAAGTCGCCTTCCAGCATCACCTTGTCGAGTATTTCGATGGCCTGAAGATCGCATGCGCGCAAACCCAGGATCATCTGCGCCGTCTCATCCGAGAGTCCCGTTTCGGGTTCCGCAGGGCCGCCCGGGTACACCGCGACGCGCTCCCTGGCAGGGAAGAGGAAGGACTTGGCCGACTCGACGGGCGGGGCGCACCTCAACGAGATACGCGACACCGCATCAGCCGAAATGCGATCGAAGTGCGACCGTGCCTCGTTCGCTGCTACGGTTGCGTAGAGGGCGCCCCGGTCGAGTCCACCGAGCAGCGATCGCAGGTCGTCCTCGGAAATGAAGTATGCTGGCATCTCGCTGACGGGATCTCTCATCCGCTGCCCTCGCTCGACCGTCGTGACATCGCAAGGAGCGCCATGTCGTTTACCCTCTGAATCAAATCGCGGGGCTGAACAGGCTTCTCCATGAAGCCGTCAACGTCGAGCCGTGCGCCCAGATCGGTCGAGGAAAACCGCTTGTGGAGTTTTGGCCCTATTGCGGAGATCACGAGTATTCCGGCGCACTTCGTCTCCGGTGCGGACCGAAGTTCCTCGCACGCGGCAAAGCCATCCGTTGGGGACATGAGCAGATCCACGATGATCACTTCCGGACGCTCGGCACGGGCCGCCGCCACGCCGGCCGTGCACGTGGACGCAGCGAGCACACGATAGCCGGCGTTCTCCAGCGTCATTCGTGCCCACTCCAGGAAGTCAGCATCATCATCAATGACGAGCACCTTGGCGCTAGCGAGTGCCACCATACCTCACCCCGCGGCGCCGAATAGCAATCGAAGTGCCGAAAAGAACGTGCCCTTTGCTCCATGCGCAACATGCATCCGGATAGAGGGATAAGACAGCAGAAGGGAAGAGCGGAGGATGAGTGAACCCGTCGCCCGTGACGATTTCAACACGGTCGCCGCATAACGGAGAGATGCAGCGTGACATCCTGTCACTGAGCCGCACGTCTTCGGGCCGAGGGTGTGTCTATTTGTCCTCGTCCGTCGCGCGACGCTCTTCGCCGGGGTCGAGGTGGCGATAGATCGTTCGTCGCGTGATACCGAGCAGGCCCGCTGCGGCGGACTTGTCGCCACCGGTCCGACGAAGGGCGGCTTCGATGAGGCGTTTCTGGGCCTCGCGTATCGGCATGCCAATGGGAATGCAGACCTGATGCGGATGGTTCGCAGAGTGGGTGATCTGCTCGGGCAGGTCTTCCATGCCGATCCTGTCGCCGTCGGCGAGGACCACTGCACGTTCGATGACGTTCTCGAGTTCGCGCACGTTTCCCGGCCATTCGTAGTGCTGTAACGCTTCGAGCGCCTCCCGTGTGATTCCGAGGATCGCCTTTCCGTTGCGCGCGCAGTGCCGCCGCAGGAAGCACTCGGCCAGAAGAGGTATATCCTCCTGTCGCTCCCTGAGAGCCGGCATGTGGATGGCAACCACGTTGAGGCGATAGTAGAGGTCGTCGCGGAACGTCCCTTTCGCAACCGCCTCCCGCAGGTCAACGTTGGTCGCGGCGATGACGCGTACGTCCACGGTGCGCGTCTCGCTGCTACCCACGCGCTCGAAACGACCATCCTGGAGGACGCGGAGCAGTTTGGCCTGCATGGCGGGCGAGAACTGGGCTATCTCGTCGAGGAAGATCGTGCCCCCGTCGGCCACCTCGAAGCGGCCCTTGCGCGATTCGATGGCGCCCGTGAACGCACCCCGCTCGTGTCCGAACAACTCGGCCTCCAGGAGCGTCTCCGGCAAGGCGGCGCAACTGACCTTGACAAGTGGGCCGTTCGACCTCCGGCTCAGTCGGTGAATGGCGTCCGCAACGAGTTCCTTGCCGGTCCCGCTCTCGCCGGTCACGAGCACGGTGGCGTGGCTCGGCGCAATGCGCGTGATGAAGTGGACGATGTCGCGCATAGCGCGGCTATTTCCAACTATCTCGGGGCAGAGAGTGCTTGCCTTGTCGGCGCGCACGCTCCCGCACTGGCGGGCCAGCGCACGTTCGAGCGCCTCGATCACAGCGGCCCGCCTGAATGGCTTGACCAGGAAGTCCACCGCGCCCAACTTCATTGCCTCGACCGCGCGCTCTACGGTCCCGTAGGCGGTGATCATTACGACCTCGGTGGTGGGGGAGACCGCCTTGACGCTCTTGAGGAGAGTTATTCCATCCATGCCGGGCATCTTGAGATCCGCGAGGACCACATTGACGGTGCATCGGCGGAGGCAATTCATCGCCTCGCGTCCATTTGCGGCGAGTTCCACCTTCCACCCTCGCTGCTCCAGTGCCCGGCCGAGGGCCAGCCGCACGCTCTCATGGTCGTCAACGATGAGCACGCATGGCGGCGGGGCTGATTCAGTCCTCCACATCGCTCGCTCCCTCTCCATCCGAGTCATTGTCCACCGGCAGCGCGAGAGTGAACGTCGTTCCCACCATCGGGATGGACTCGCATGCTATTCTGCCGCCATGGGATTCGATTATCCGACGGGCCAGCGAGAGGCCCAGGCCCGTGCCGCCCTGTTTCGTCGTGTAGAAGGGATCGAATATCTTGTCCATCTCCTCCCGACGTATTCCCACCCCGGTGTCCGCGATCATGATCTTCGCCTCGCCGTCCTCCGCGCGGGTCCTTATCCTGAGTCGGCCGCCGGGCGTCATTGCCTCGAGTGCGTTCGTTATCAGATTCATCACCGCGAACTTGAACTGCCGCTTGTCCAGCCGCACGCTCCCGAGCGATCTGTCGAACCGGTGCGTGACTGTGATCCCCCGCTGTTCGATCTCGGGGCGGGCGAAGAAGATCACTTCGCTCATCACCTCGTTCAGATCCGCCTTCTCCCACCGGAACGGCGGTAGTTTCGCGAAGCGCAGGTAACTCTCGGTGATGTCGGCCAGATTGTCTATCTCCTTGTGAATGGCCGCGAGAAGCCTGCGCACGTTCTCGCGCGACCCACGGGGGAGATGCTCGACCTCGTCCTCGATCAACTCCAGGTTCAGACTTATGGAACTGAGCGGATTGCGGACCTGATGCGCCATCTCCGCCGACATACGCCCTATGGTGGCAAGGCGCTCGGAGTGGACGAGATGATCCTGAACCTCTCGGCACCGCTCCTCGATAGCCCTGGCCTCCTCGGTCCGCGTCTTGAGTTCGGCCGTGAGACGGTCTATTTCTTCCGCTCCACGGTGTTCTCGCCGCGCCGCCCGACCTATTACCAGGCCCGTTGCGACGCCCACCAGCGCGGCGGGTGGAATGAGTCGCCATGCGCCCGCCGCAACCGCGGACGTGTCGCTCAATGCGGCGAGGCCAACGAGTACTCCAGAGGATGCCATCGCGACGACCGGACCGTCCACGAGGCCGACCGTGAAAGTCAGAAGGAGCCCGACGGGTAGTAGTCCGCTCGCAATGCCACCGCTGTGTCGCATGAGAATGTAGAGGAACACCAGGTCGAGCACGAGCGCCGTCCGGTGCAGGAACCGTGCCCATCGGCCTCGCCGCAGGATCAGCGTTCCGAGCGCAAGACTGTATCCGCAGAACCCCGCCAGGACTAGCGCCATGCTCAAGCGCGATTGCGGACTCATCCGGGCCGTGGCTATCCAGAATCCGATGCATGCCGCGGAAGCACCCCGGACAGAAAGGACTAGTCGCTCTCCCCACGGCGCCAATCGCCACGCGCGGAGAAGAGACGCGTCTTGTTCCGCGTTCCCCCGGACGGCGCTGTCCTTCTCGATGGCATCAGCGCTCATCGCCGGCAAGCCCCGACTGCGTCCGAAACGCCGAAGGCGGCCTTCGAACCTCCGCGGCGATACCCCATTCGCATCGTCGGGTCCGTCGTCGCCGATATTGTCCTCCGTTCAGTCGGTCAGGTCAAGGAGCCGTTGCACCCCAGGTTGACGCGTCCCGAGGACGCAAATAGAATTGGCACATGTCACCGGGGAGAAAAACATGATGAGCGACGACGAACTTCGCCAGGCGGTCCGGAGGGCGAGCAAGGACGGGCGTATTCCCTGCAGGACGCTCCTGGAACTCTCCCGCCGCGCCGGCGTCAGCCCACGCGAGGTGGGGCGGATGTGCGACGAGATGGATATCCGCATCTCGGAATGCCAACTCGGCTGCTTCGAGTAGCCGCTGCGGCGGGAGCGATATCGAGTGGACGTCGTGCGCGGCTATCCCATCCGCCGTTTCGAGAACGGCCACTTCGTGGAGGCCGTTGACGCGATCATCGTCGAGAGGCGCATAGAACTCGATGTGAACGACGGTGCTCTTCGAGTGGGGCTTCTGTGTCTTCCGCGCGACATAGAGGCGCTCGCGGTCGGTTTCCTCGCCGGCGAGGGGGCCCTCAGGATGTCCGCGAGCCTCCCCGAAGTCGAGTACCTTCACGAGGACGGGCGCGTTCGGGTGCGCGGGGACTTCGAGGCCGGCGCCATCGCTCGGATCGCAGAACGCTGGACGCGCGGCACGGGATGCGGCAGCGGCGGCACCAGTTATCTGGCTGCGACCGAATCTCCACCCGTTCGCGCGGGATTCAGCATGCACCCGGAGCAACTCCTCGATCTCGCGGCGACGTTCCAGAAACAAAGCGACCTCTGGAAACGGACCGGCGGTGTGCATGCGTGCGCTCTGTGCGACGAGGAGGCCATACGGTTCCTCGCGGAAGACGTCGGCAGGCACAACGCCTTCGACAAGGCCGTCGGCATGGCCCTGATGGCGAGAGCCGACCCCTCCGGATACCTCGCGCTGACCACGGGACGCATCTCCGCGGAGATCGTCTCGAAGGCTATCGCCTGTGGCATACCAATGCTCGCGTCGCGCTCGGCGGTCACCAACGTGGCCATCCAACTCGCCCAGCGCGCAGGCATGACGCTCGTCGGGTTCGTCCGCGGTGCACGGATGAACGTTTACACGGGCGCAGAGCGGATCGTGGCGGAAATGCCTGCCGATTGACGAGCGTGGGAGAAGGCGACATACTCGAGTGACGCGAGTCTGCGCGCGAAGATCGCAGGCGTGCACAGCGGGGAGAGCGGTTTCCCGGACAGGAGGACGTGCGTTGCTCGTGAGTCTCGATACAGCAAGGCGAATAATTTTCAGATACGTTCGCCCGCTTCCGACGGTGCGCATGCCGCTGCTCGAAACGGCGGGGCTTTGCCTCGCCGAGGAGGTGCGCGCTGACCGCGACCTGCCGCCCGCGGACCGTTCGGCCATGGATGGATACGCCGTGCGCGCAAGCGACCTCCAGGATGTACCGCGGAAACTGCGTCTGGTAGGGGAGGTCGCCGCGGGCTCCCCGGCCCGTCCCCGCGTGTCGGCTGGCACGTGCGCGCGCATCTTCACCGGTGCGAACGTTCCTCCCGGGGCGGACGCTGTCGTCATGATGGAGGAGACCCGGCGCAGAGGAGATCTTGTCGAATTCATGGCTTCCGCGAGACCCGGCCAGAACATACGCAGACAGGGAGAGGAAGCGCGCCGCAACGACGTACTCCTCCGCCCGGGGGTGTTGCTCGGCCCGGCGCAGATCGGGCTGTGTGCGTCCGTTGGAAGGGCTCGCCTGAGAGTCCATCGCCGACCACGCGTGGGCATCCTTGTGACCGGTGGGGAGGTGAGGGGAGTGGGCGACCGCGTGCGGCGCCACGAACTGCGCGACTCCAATGGCCCTGCTATCCAGGCTTCTCTTCTGGCGGCCGGGTTCGGACCCGTTGCCACGGCCATCGTGCCCGATGACCCACGGCTCCTTGCCTCCGCAATCCGGCGCTCTGCACGCAGCAACGACGTGACCGTGGTGACCGGCGGCGTCTCGGTCGGCGAATACGATTACGTCCCCGAGGCGATGAGGCGCGTCGGCGCGACCATCCGGTTTCACGGCGTCCGCATGAAGCCTGGCCGGCCGGGTCTATACGCAACGGTCCGTGGATCGCACGTGTTCGGCCTGCCCGGCAATCCGCTGAGTGTCCTGACGGGCCTCCACGAGTTCGTGCTGCCAGCCCTGCGCCGCCTGATGGGGCTGCACCGGAGTCTCTGCGTACCCGCGATCTACGTGCGATTGGCGGAGCGCGTGCGGGTGAAATCGAAGCGGACGGAGTTTCTTCCGGCGCATCTCATGTGGGGCGAGTCGGGTGCCGTGGCGAGCCCGTTGCCGTCCCATGGGTCGGCCGACCTCTGTTGCGGCGCCCTCGCCGATGGTGCCATCGTCGTCTCCGGCGATGCCAACGAGGTCCGCGCCGGTTCGCTGCTGGAGTTCCGCCCCTGGAGACCGCTGCCTTGAGTCCGCCGAAACCTGTTTCATTGCGCGTCTCGGTGACGGACCGATGCCAGTTGCGCTGCATCTATTGCATGCCACCGGAAGGCATTGCGCTCGGACCGCGCGACGAGATACTTCGCTTCGAGGAGATTGTGCGATTCGTGAGGGTGGTCAGGCGCCGGTTCGGAATCCACAAGGTCCACATTACCGGCGGCGAACCGCTCCTCAGGGCGAACGTGGCGACGCTCGTCCGCATGTTGGCCGGCGAGGGCATTGACGACCTGGCGCTGAGCACCAACGGCATCCTTCTCGCTGAGATGGCCCATGACCTGCGGAAGGCAGGGCTCCATCGCGTGAACGTGAGCCTCGACAGCCTGTCTCGCGAGATGCACGCGGACATAACCCGCAGGTCCGTCCTGCCCGGGGTCCTCGATGGCATACGTGCGGCGCTCGCCGCTGGTCTGGCGCCCGTCAGGATAAACGCTGTGGTCCTGCGCGGAATGAACGACGGCGAGGTGGTACGTCTCGCAGAGTACGCGATCCGAGCCGGTTGTACGATCAGGTTTCTGGAACTGATGCCCATCGGCGTGGCAGCGGAGCGATTCGACGAACTCTTCGTCCCCCGCGACGAGATATTGGCGCGCCTCGGCGAGAGGTTCGACATGAGGCCGCTGCCATACGTCGCCGGCAGCAGCGCCCGGTACTGGCGCGCAAGGACGTCCGGCCAGGAGGGTACGATAGGCATCATTTCCTCCGTGAGCGAACCCTTCTGCGCTGGATGCCGCCGGTTACGGCTGTCGAGCGGTGGAAGCATCGTTTCGTGCCTTGCGAGAGGCGAGGGCACCTCAGTGCGAGACCTTCTGCGCGATGCGTCGCCAGCGGCCGAGGAGCGCCTTGCTGTAATCGTCGCCACGTTGCTCGACGAGAAGGCCCCGCGGCGCTGCTTCACGACACGGAACGCAATGGCGTCCGTCGGCGGCTGAGCAGCCGATGGCGCGAGGCATGGGGGATTGCGCGAATGGGACGCAGGATCGCGAAGCACCCACCCAGCGCTGGCCTCACGCACGTTTCGGATGGGGGCAAGGCAAGGATGGTTGACGTGGGATGGAAGAGGGTGACGCGTCGCGAGGCAGTGGCGGAGGCCTGGGTGGATGTGGGAGACGAGGTGGCCGCTGCGCTCGATGGCGGTGGTGGGTTGCCGAAGGGGGACCCCTTCGAGACCGCGCGCCTTGCGGGCATCATGGCGGCCAAGCGGACGCCGGAACTCATCCCGCTGTGCCACCCACTACCCATCGAACTTGCGGAGGTCGAGGTCGAGAGAAAAGGTCGCCGTGTGCACATAACGTCGCGCGTTGTCGCCCGGGCGCGGACGGGCGTGGAGATGGAGGCGATGACTGCTGCTGCTGTCGCGGCGCTCGCTCTTTATGACATGATAAAGTCGCTCGGCAGGGGTGCGGAGATCGGGCCGGTCCGACTCCTGCGGAAAGTCGGAGGCAAGAGCGGCCACTGGAAGAGGAAACAATGATGGCGGGTCGTGTCGAGGCGCTGTGCGTGTCGGAAAAGAAGGGGGAGCGGAAGCACACCCTCGATCGCGCTGTGTTCGTCGCCGATCATGGAATCGAGGGTGATGCCCACGCCGGTCCGTGGCACCGCCAGGTGAGCATTCTCGCCGCAGAGGACATCGAGCGCGTTCGCGCCAGGGTGCCTTTCCTCGCCTTTGGCGACTTCGCCGAGAACGTGGTCGTCTCCGGCCTCGACCTCGCGTCGCTGGGACTGGGCTCGCGCATACGCCTCGGGCAGACAGTGCTTCTCCGGGTTACGCAGATTGGGAAGGTCTGCCACGCGCCCTGCGCGATATTCCGGCAGACGGGGGACTGCATCATGCCGCGTCTGGGCCTGTTCGCCCGCGTCGTAACGGGCGGCGATGTCGCTCGCGGTGACCCGGCGGAGATCGTGCAGAAGGTGCCGCGGTCGGCGTTCCAGGCTGTCGTCCTCACGATCAGCGATCGCTGTTCGCGCGGCGAGGCTAACGACACCGCTGGCCCGGCGGTCGCCAAACGTCTCGAGGAACACCTCGGCGCGCATATCTACCATGTGGAGATATTGCCGGATGACCGCGGCCGCATAGCGGAGCGCCTACGCCATTACTCCGACGGCCACTCGATAGACCTGGTAGTGACCGTTGGCGGGACCGGCTTCTCTCCGCGCGACGTGACGCCCGAGGCATCGCGCGACGTCATCGAGAGGTACACGCCGGGTCTGGACGAGGCGATGCGCGCGGCGTCACTGGCCAAGACGCCTCACGCGATGCTTTCGAGGGCGACGTCGGGAATACGGGGGGCCACCCTCATCCTCAACCTGCCCGGGTCCGAGCGGGGCGCCGTCGAAAATCTCGATGCCGTTCTTCCTGCGCTTCGCCACGGGCTCGAGAAACTCCGTGGCGACCCATCCGATTGCGGACGCCCCGCAGTCCCGACCACCGACAGCGGACGCTCCGCGTAAATCTCGTGCTCGCGTGCGCGCCGGGGTCGCTTCTCCTGTCCCCTCGCACCTTCGCTTGCCGACGATACGGGGCCGTGCTCGCTGCGTCACGGCAATAAATGCCAACGTTCAAATCCGCAGGCGATTTCCGGTTGACCTGCCGCGCGAATGGGCGATACTCGCTGATGAGGGGATGAGTGAACGCCAGGCCGACGTACATCAGGTGAAAAGGAGGAGCACCACGGAAAGAGGCTAGGATGCCCGCTGCGTCGGTGGCGACCCTCGCGGGGTCACGTTGGCTGGGCCGCCGATCGGAAGCCGCTTACAAATCCGCGCAGCCGGGTTGACGGGGCATGTCTGGGGGCGTTTGGAGGCGAGTCCCCGGGGGAGGGTAGCACATGCATCGAGAGAACGCTGACAGGGAACCGGCGCCCGGGCGGCACGGCACCGGCAGAGGGGGGCGCACGAGAGACGCGACAGGCGCAGCAAGGGGCAACGTGTGGAACGCGAACCTCCTCCAGAAGATCGAGTTCATACTCGGCGCAGCACAGACCGGCCTCCACATCATTGATTCGCAGTTCAACGTTGTCTACATAGATCCCGCCTGGGCGAGAAACTACGGAGATCCCACCGGCCGCAAGTGTTATGAGTATTTTGCGGGTCGCGACTCGCCCTGTCCCGGCTGCGGCCTCGTCAAGGCGATGGAGACGAAAGAGATCGTCGTGAGCGAGGAGGTCCTTCCGAAGGAGAACAACCGACCCATTCAGGTGACCACGGTTCCCTTCAGGGACGATACAGGGCAATGGCTGTACGCTGAGGTCAACGTTGACATCAGTCGTCAGAAGGCGATCGAAGAGGAACTCCGGGCGTCGCGGGAGAGGTACCTGACCATCCTGGAGAACATCGGGATAGGAATTGCGCTCATCAGCCCGAAAATGGAGATATTGGAACTGAACCGTCAGATGCGGCAGTGGTTCCCCAACATAGATCCGAACCGGGGCGAGATCTGCTACCGCGCGTACAACAACCCGCCCCGAGAGGCGCCGTGCGAATACTGCCCGACCGTCAAAACGCTCGCCGACGGGCAGGTTCACGAGGCGACATCGGAGACGCCGACGCCCACCGGCGTGCGCAACTACCGCATCATATCGTCTCCAGTGCATGACGCAGCCGGCAACGTGATTGCCGCCATCGAGATGGTGGAGGATATCACCGATAGACTCCAGATGGAGCGGCAACTGCGCCAGTCGCAGCGGATGGAGTCCATAGGCCGCCTCGCCGGAGGCATTGCGCACGACTTCAATAACATTCTTACCGGCATCGGCGGTTACGCGGAACTCCTCATGAAGGATGTACCGGAGAATTCGCGCGCGCACGAGGACATCCAGCAGATACGCGCGCTGACCGGCCGCGCCGCAAACCTCACGCGTCAACTCCTCGCCTTCGGCCGCAGGCAGAGGCTCCAGCAGGTCGCCCTGGACCTGAACGTGCTCATCGAGAACATGATGAAGATGCTAGCGCGGATCATCCCCGAGAACATATCTCTCAAATTTCTGCCGGCCAGCGACCTCGGCAGCGTCCGCGCCGACCCGACCCAGATGGAGCAGGTGATAATGAACCTCATCGTCAACGCCTGCGATGCAATGCCCGAGGGGGGATGCCTCACGCTCGAGACCGCCAACGTCGTTCTCGATGATGCCTATCCCAGGACACACGTCTCCGCTACCCCGGGACCTCACGTGCTCCTCGCAGTGAGTGACACTGGCTGCGGCATGGACGAGGAAACCCTCCAGCACATTTTCGAGCCGTTCTTCACGACGAAGCCAGCGGGGCGCGGGACCGGAATCGGTCTTGCCACAGTGTACGGGATCGTCAAGCAGCACGGGGGCAACATCTGGGTTTACAGCGAACTCGGCAAGGGAACCGTCTTCAAGATATACCTGCCGCGCGTGGACGATGTGCCGGTGGCGCTGAAGGGGAAGGCGACCGGTGCAGTGCCTGCCGGCACGGAGGGAATTCTGGTCGTCGAGGACGAGACGGCGGTGCGAACGGTCGTGGAGCGCGTGCTGAAGGCACAGGGCTACGACGTCCGCGCCGTCTCGAGTTCCGATGAGGCGGAGGCCGTGTTCGCCAGCGAGGCGGAGAGATTCCGGCTCCTGTTGACCGACGTGGTCCTGCCGGGAACCGGCGGTCAGGAGTTGAGCCAGCGTCTGCAGGCACGTCGCCCGGACCTCAAGGTGCTGTTCATGTCCGGCTATGCCGACAACGGCATTCGCAGTCACGGGCTGCTCGACGGAGGCGCCGCGTACATTCAGAAGCCGTTCAGCCCCGACGTCCTCGCGCGCAAGGTGCGAGAGGTGCTCGATGCCTGACTTTCGCGCTTCGCGGTTCGGACGCCGTCCCACGACGCCGCCGCGCATACTGGTCGTGGACGACGACCAGGCGGTTCGCAGCGTGCTTCTGCGACTCCTGACCGCAGAAGGCTACGAGTGTGCCGCCACGGCAGACGGCGTGTCCGCGCTCCAGCGGCTCCTGAAGGAACGCTTCGACCTGGTCATCGCCGACATCATGATGCCAGGACTTTCCGGCATGGCGCTGCTCCGGGAGATCGAGGATAGGCACCTGGGGGTCGGCGTGATAATTCTCACGGCGCTGGAGGACAGCCGTCTGGCGGTAGCGAGCGCGCGAATGGGAGCCACCGGCCACATCCTCAAACCGTTCGATGCCCGTTCGCTTCTCGCGCATGTGGCCGACGCTCTGGAACGGAGGCGACTCACAGACATATTGGCTGAATACGAGGATTCCCTTGCATCCGCGCTGTCCCCGGAGTCGGGACTCCGCTACTTGCAGGAGGATTCCGTCACGACGCACCTCCGCCTCGTCATGGAACATCGCGAGCCGGAGACGCCTTCGCACATCGGGAGGATGAGACTCTATGCGGCTCATCTGGCAGCGCGCCGCGGCTGGAGCAAGGCGGCGGTCGAGGACATGCGTCTCGCAGCCGGCCTTCATGACATCGGCAAGACGTGCATTCCGCGGCGCATCCTGTTCAAGAGGGGGGCACTGACCCGAACCGAACTCCAGTCCGTCCAACGCCACACGGTGGCTGGAGCAACGCTCCTCGAAGGGCGGGACGTCCCGCTTGTCCGCATGGCCGTGGAGATCGCGAGGCATCATCATGAGCGGTGGGACGGAATGGGTTATCCCGACCGGCTGGCGGGGGACATGATTCCCGAGTCTGCGAGGATCGTGGCACTACTCGACTTGTACGACTCTCTCGCTGCGAGCGGGGACCCACACGGAGCGATTGCAGAGCCAGAGGCGCTCCTTCTGATGTCGGGCGAACGAGGCAGGCGACTCGACCCCGAGATGTACGATTCTTTCATCGAGGAACTGCCGGCGCTTCGCAGACTCCGGCAGGAGGCCGAGGCCGTTCAGCCTGCCAGGAGGCTCCCGCGCGCCAAAAGCGGCAATGGCGAGGCCCGCGTCGCCAGATCCTCGACACCGGGCGGGGCACCCGATCGCCGGCACCGGTGAGCCGCTCCCTTCCCAGTGTCGTCCGTTTTTCCCGAGTCCCTGTGTTCCTCGTTTCGCCCTCCACTCACAGATCGAGACTAAAGTCCGCTACGGAGTCAACGATTATCCGTTCGACATCGGCCGGTCCCTCCATGCGGAGGGCGGAGCGGGTCACCTTAACCTAAGGCGCAGACCTGTAAGGAGATAAGACGCATGAAGAGTCAACGTGTGTTCCAAATCGCGGCGGTCCTCTTCGTTGCAACGGTCGTACCGTTCGCCCTGGCGACACCACCGGATGACAACGCTACCTGCAGCATCACCTGCACCGTGGCAGAGATCATGGAGTGGGAGGGCAACTTCCCGCCCATAGACCTCGGCACCATTTCGAGCCAGGGTGACTCGAAGACCGGCAGCGCGTCGGCGGTCCTCTACACCAACGGGGATGTGACTATAACCGCCGACAACTCCAGCGCAGCGGAACTCTCCGCAGCCGGCGGCGATACTCTCCATACCGAGTACAAACTGAGTTACGACGGCGACGGCGTGACCGCCACGGGTGGGTCAACGGTGGATTGGACGACATATAACACGTTCCTCCAGAGCGGTTCGTCAGTCACCCACGTCGCTGGCGATGGTGCCGTCCAGGTGACGCTCGAGGTGCGGGCCTCCAACGCGTCCGGCACGCTTGCCGACTCAGGAAACTATTCTGCCACGCAGACGTTGACCGCCGCGTGGGCGAGCTAGTAATGCGCTCACCGTGTGGCGCGCCGGATGCATGACCTGGACGCTGCCGGCCCAGAGCGGGGACAGGTCCGATGCGAGACAGACCTGAGTTTCGGCGCAGGCGGTGAAGAGCGAGTTCCGAAGGATGATCGTCAGTTCGAGCATTCCGCACGGGGCCGTGGGTGGAGAGCGAGGTGGGGAAGCAAGGATGTCGCGCGGGCCGTGACGAACGAGAGGCGCGCAGAGAGCGCACCTCGGCAGGAGAACGGTTTCGTTCGCTCCTGGTATACACGGCTCGTCTCCTTATCGCAATCGTCGCGTTCCTTTCGCTCCGGTCTGCCGCGGACGCCGGTGTTGCCGTTGCTCCCATGCAGCAATGGGTTTACCTCAGGCCCGGCGAAGAGGCGCCATTCTCACTCACGCTCACGAACGTCCCGAGGTCGCACTCCGCGCCCATCGCGATGACCGTCGAGGTAACCGATTTCGGTGTCAGTCCGGATGGGACACTCTCCTTCGGGCCGGAGAAGGCACATGAGCGTTCGGCGGTTCGCTGGATCAGATTGGACGCCGGCACGCTCGTGCTCGGCCCATCGGAGTCGCGGAAGGTAGAGGGGACAGTTCGCGCGCCGCCGAATGCGGAGGGCGATTACTGGGCGGCAGTTCTGGTGACGCTGGACGGCCCACGGGGCGGGCGCGGCGTCAACCTCGTCCTGCGAACCGCGTCCGGCGTCTTCGTGCGAGTCAGCCGGGGCGGCGCGACCCCCAGGCCCGTTATCAGAAATCTCGAAATCACCCTGCCCCGTTTGTCTGCGGACGAGGACTCCGTGGCATCGAACGTGGCGGGGAGAGACGAACAGGCGTTCCGGCTCAGTGTCGAGGCTATCAACGATGGCATTTACAGTTTCGAGGCGACCGGCATTGCGACGCTCTACCGGGATGGACGTCGCAAGGTCGCCACTATACCGCTCCACACGTCGCGTCGTCGCATCTTGCCGGGGGACATGCGACGTCTGATCGGTGTTCTCGCATCCCCGCTGCCTGCGGGCAGTTACACGGCGAAGGTCATCCTCACCGCCTCGGACGCTGTGACGCGTCGCGCCTTCGCGGAGCAGAACCTCGAGATAAGCCCGGATCTCGCCGGGAGATGGGCGCAGGTACCTTCCAGCGCCCGTACCCCCGGCCTGACCGTGGAGCGGACGGCGCTGCAATACGTTCTCTCGCCCGGTCGCTTCACAGCGGACAGCATCCTGATCCGCAACGGAAGCGACAGCACAATGAGCGTGAGGTGCTCCTACGCCCCGGTGTCCCTGCCGGACGCATGGGTGGCTCTGTCGCCGACGGAGTTCACCCTCGGTCCTTGCATGCAGCGGTCGGTGGCATGCCGTCTGAACATTCCCGACGGTATCGAGCCCGGGGAGTACACGGGCGACGTTCTGTTCGAGGCTCAGGTGGCGTCGTTGGAGGGAACCTGCGACCGCAGCCTGAGAAGGTTGCCCGTGGCGATCACGCTGCAGAGGACGATAGCGAGCAGCCCTCGCGGCTCGGATCCCAGGCTCGTCTCGCACGACGAGGGGGAGGCCGATGAGAAACAATAGAGCAACCCCTGTCGCGATCTCGCTCGTGGCGCTGGCGGCGCTGTGCGCAGTCGCGCTCTCGCAGGAGACCGCGGAACCTGCGTCGGCCAGCGGTCCTCGCCTCGTTCACAATGTCTGGGTTGACACGCCGCTGAGCCAGGTCCTCCGCGACATCTCTATGCAGGTCGGAGTCACGATCGCTGTGGACCCGACCGTGAGCGACCACGTGGTATCCCTCGAATGCGATGGGATGCCCCTGGAGGAATGCCTGCGGCTCCTCCTGGCGGGGCAGGGGCTGACTGCGCGGAGGCTGGACGAGCGGCTGTACGTGATCGGCAGCTCGCGACCCGATTCGCCCGGATTCTCACAGGTCGCGGAGGCGCAGCGCCTTTATCTCAGGTACGTCACCGCGAAACACCTGCGCGACAGCCTGCCGACGGACCTGAAGCGATACGTGACCAGCGGTGAACGCATGAACGAGGCGCTGGCATTCGCCCCCGCCGAACAGATGCAGCGCATCATGGAAATCGTGCGCCAGGTGGATGTTCCGCAGAGACAGGTCGTCCTCGAGGCACTCGTGGTCGAACTCTCCCGCGAGGGCGGTGCCGAACTCGGAGTGGACTGGGAGTGGTCCGGCCACGATGCGATGCTGGCGTTGGCGGAGTCAACCGGGCCGTTCCTCGGCACCGCGCGCTATACGACCATCAGCGAACGCGATTACGCTGCCCTCCTGGTGACGCTGCGCGCACTCATAAAACAGGGCAAGGCAAGCATCCGATCGCGCCCGCGCGTGGCCACCCTCGACGCCGAGAAGGCCATGATAGATGTCTCGCTGGAGGAGTATTTCACCATCCTGAAGGACATCAACGGCAGTTTCCTTCGGACGGAACTTCAGGTAGTGAAGTCGGGCGTGATCCTCCGGATGACGCCCCAGATCGGCGACAACGGCGACATAACGGTTGACATCTCCACCGAGGTCAGCGATGTGGCCAAACAGCAGAACAGCATTCGCGGGGGCAGCGGCGAATCCGTCGCCGGTACATTGCCCGTCATCCGCCGGCGCAAGGCCGAGTCGAAGGTGAGGGTCAAGGAAGGAGATGCCATCGTAATCGGCGGTCTGGTCGAATCCCAGGAACGCGATGAGGTCAAACGCGTCCCCATCCTCGGCGCCATCCCGCTTGTCGGCACGCTCTTCAGAAGCACCCGCACCGATACGGTGGAGCGCGAGGTCATCATCTTCATCACGCCAAGGCTCATGACTGGACCGGAACCCACATTCTCGGGACAGCACAAACTTCTCGACGTGGACGAGGAGATGACCCGCCTTGTCTCCGGAAAGGGCGGAGAAGCGTCATCCAGATGATGTGGACGCCGATGGGAAAGAGACCTCGCGGACCGCTGCGATCCCGCTCCTTGCGAGAGGATACCATGCGCCATCCCTCGCGACCGATGTGCGAAAGCCCGATCCCGGCCGACTCGAGGGCATTCTCCGGACGGGCCGGCCTCATGGTCACTCTCATCGTGGTCTGCGCCGCAGCCGCTTTTCAGGCGATCGCGCTTGCCGAGGAAATGTACTGGGCAAGCGGGTTCGCGCCCATCGCCCTGGCTCCCATCTCGACGAGAAACGGGTCATCGGAAGGCTCGTCCTCCGCGACGCTCGTCCTCACCGGCGACGTCGAACTCACCGCCGACAATACGCCGACGGCGCAACTCGCCTCTGCGGGGGGATGCCGCCTCGTGACCGAGTACCGCCTCGCGTTCGACGGCAATGGCAACAGCGCCACGGGCGCTGCCGACACCTCCTATGTCTCCTACGATCACTTTCTCGATCCGGCGCTCCGTATCGTCCACGTGATCGGCGACGACGACGTGCAGGTGACATTGTGGGTGCGGGCACGCTCCGACGTGAGCAGCGTGCCGGATTCGGGGGATTATTCCGCCACGCAGACCATAACCGCGGCCTGGGTCGGGCCTTGAAAGCCCCGGGCCGCGGTGCGGACGGGGTGCTTCCTTGCCCGATCCTCCTCTGTTCCGCGCATGGCCAGAGGACTTCCTCACCACTGTCGTTTGACATTGCCCGGCGGACATGGCATTGTGCGCGCCATGGGACACGCCGGAGGATGAAACATGCCCAAGACCGGAAGCACACGAGGTTCGAGCGCATCGTCGCGGAAAGCAGGGTCTGACGGACTCATCTGGGCCAACCTCATTCACCTGAGTTACAACATGTGGTGGGACCGCGACGTGCCGGAGTCGCGCTCCGTGGCCCGCGCACATCTGGTGGCGAGGCCGTACCTTCGCTGCGAGTCGGCGTTCTGGGACGAACTCGTACGGCGCATGGTCACGGCCGGAGTGAACATGGCGGTGATAGACCTCGGCGACGCGGTGAAGTACGAGAGCCACCCGGAGATAGCCGTCCGGAACGCATGGACGCCGACGCGTCTGCGGCGCGCGCTCGACAGGATGCGCGCCGTCGGGATAGAGCCGATCCCCAAATTGAACTTCGCGACCACGCACGACATCTGGATGGGCAAATACTCTCGCTGTGTCTCCACCGACACCTATTACGGCGTGTGTCGCGACCTGATCGCCGAGGTGATCTCGCTGTTCGACAGGCCGCGCTTTTTCCACCTGGGGATGGACGAGGAGACTTACGACCACCAGCGGCACCTTCGCTATGTGGTCATCCGACAGTTCGACCTGTGGTGGGAGGACCTCCTCTTTCTGGTTCGGGAGGTGGAACGCGGTGGCGCCAGGGCATGGGTCTGGTCCGACCCGGTCTGGCGACAGCCGGACGAGTTCTACCGCCGGATGCCACGGACTGTCCTCCAGAGCAACTGGTATTACGGGGAATCCTTTAGCCGCCGGATAGACTATGTGCGCGCCTTCGTGGATCTCGACCGGAACGGTTACGACCAGATCCCGACGGGGAGCAACTGGGCGAGCGGGGTGAACTTTGAGCGGATGGTGCGCTTCTGTCGCAGGAACCTGTCGGCGAAGCGGCTCCTCGGGTTCATGCAGACGACCTGGATGCCGACGCTGCAGGAGTTCAGGCGCCAGCACGCCGAGGCGTTGCACGAGGTGGGTGCGGCCCGCAGGTGGTGGGAGGCGCGGGAGAAGTGCCGTCGTCCGGCCGGTGCGAGGTGAGCCCTGGAGGAGACCGGATCGTCACACCTCCGTGATGTTGTGCTCTCGCATCTTGTTGTAGAGCGTCGTGCGGTTGATTCCGAGACGCCTGGCCGTCTCCTTGCGGTTGCCGCCTGTCGCGCGAAGCCCCTCCAGTATCAGCCTGCGCTCCCAAATTCGCATCGCTTCCTTCAGCGGCAGGACCTTGCCCTTCGGGAGGATAGACTCTTCCTGTGGGGCGAGTTTCGCGGGCAGGTCCTCCGGCATGATGTGCGTGTTGCGGCACAATACAACTGCCCGGCGTATGATGTTCTCCAGTTCCCTCACGTTCCCCGGGAAGTCGTACTCGGAGAGGACCCGTATCGCCTCAGCCGATACCCCGCTTATCGGATGAAGCGCTTCATGCCTGTATTTGTCGAAGAAGTGCATCACGAGGGGCGGGATGTCCTCCCGCCTTTCCCTCAGCGGCGGAAGGTAGATATTCATCACGTTGATCCGATAATAGAGGTCCTCCCGAAACTTGTTTTGCTTTACGAGTTCGCCGAGGTCCTGATTGGTGGCGAGTATGAGGCGCACGTCCACCTCGCGCGTCTCGTTGCTTCCGACGGGTTCGAAGCGGAAACTCTCGAGGACGCGGAGGAGTTTCATCTGCAAGGAGGGAGATGCGAGCGATATCTCGTCGAGGAAGAGCGTTCCCTGATGGGCCGCCTCGAACTTGCCTCGCTTGTTGGCTATGGCGCCGCTGAAGGCGCCCTTGACGTGACCGAAGAGTTCGCTTTCGAGCAGTGTATCGGGCAGCGTGCCGCAACTCACCTCGATGAAGGCCTTCCCTGCTCTCGGCGAGTTGTTGTGGATCGCGCGCGCCGCCAGCGTCTTCCCCGTCCCGCTCTCGCCGGTGATCAGTACAGTTGTGTCGGTCCCCGAGACCACCTTGATCAGGTCCATCACGCGCTTCATCTTCGGGGAGAAGCAGACCATGTTGTCGAGGTGGAAACTCATGTTCAGTTGCTGCCGGAGGCGGCGGTTTTCCTCCACGAGTTCCTGCTGGCTGACGGCGCGTTCGATCGAGAGTTTGACCTCCTCATCCGAGAGCGGTTTGGTGAGGTAGTTGAACGCACCCATCTTTATCGCACGGACAGCGTCCTCGATGGCGCCGTAGCCGGTGAACATGATGACGGCGCAACCGAGGTTCATGTCCTTAACGTGCTGAAGAAGGTCGAAGCCGCTACCGTCCGGGAAGCGCACGTCGGTGAGGACCACCCGGAAATAGCGGCGCGCGAGTTGGTCCAGCCCCTCCTGAAGCGATTCCGCCTCGCTGACGTCGTAGTTCTCCAGACGAAGGTACTCCGAAAGGCTCTTCAGCACGATCGGGTCGTCGTCCAGAATCAGTACCGGCACCTTGTCGTTCGAACTGGTCGCGGTCACTCGTTTCTCTCCTCGACGGGGATCACGATCTCGAACGTCGCGCCCTTCTCCGAGGGGAGCAGACGTATGTCGCCACCTATCCGGCGCAATGTGTCACGGCACAGCGTGAGTCCCAGGCCCGTGCCGTGACCGGCCTTCTTGGTGGTGAAGAAGGGCTCGAATATCTTCTCGGCCATCTCCGGCGGCACACCGGGGCCGGTATCCGATATGGTGACTCGCACCTCGCCAGCGTGCGCGCGGGCGACGATGCGCAGAACGCCGTTCTCCTTCATGGCGTCGAGCGCGTTCTTGATCACATTGGCGAACACCTCCCAGATGTCGTCGCTGGGACAGAGCGGCAAATCGGGCGGCACGTCAACCGCGAGCCGGATGTTCGCCTCCTGAGCCCGGAGTTCGAACTGGGCGAGGCTTTGTCTGATGACGTGCGTGAGGCTGGAGGGGCGCTGCCCGGCGCGCTGGCTGCGAGAAAAGGTCAGAAGTTGCGTCAGGATATTTCCCATCCTCAGAAGACCGTTGCGACACTCCTCGAGGTATGTGCGCGCCTTTTCTGGCTGGTCCAACTGGCGCAATGCAAGGTTCAGGAATCGGAGGATCCCATCGAGCGGGTTATTCAGTTCGTGAGCTACCTTGGCGGCGAGCCTCCCTATCAAGGCGAGGCGCTCGGCCGATGACAGCTTCGCCTCCATTGCGACGTCGTCGGTCACGTCCTGCGCCATGATGATTCCGCCGATCGTGACACCAGCGGTGTCGCGCAGGGGGGAGATGTGCAACTCGAGGATGAGGTCGCGCTCGCCCGAGCGGTAGCCGATGCGATGGAGACGGATCTTTCTTCCGCCCTCCACCACGCTCTGCAACTTGCGGCGCCAGAGGTTGCGGTCGAACTCGATCCCCCCCTCGAGCGGCGCTCGCGCGTCGGCGTTGGTTCCGCCCGCATCCGCGTCGAAAAGCCTCTTCGCCAACCGGTTCGCCGACCTCATGTGCAGGTTCACGTCATAAGAGATGACCGCGAGGGGCATGTTATCGAGGATATTCGCGTGCAAGGCACGCAGCGTCTCGACCTGCGCGTCCTTCTCGTAAACCAGATCCGTCGAGGTCTGGAAGGCACCCAGGAGCCTCTCGCTGAACCGACGCAATTCGGTCAGGACGTTCAACGGGCGTATGACGCCCGCGAGTTTCTGGGCGAGCGCTTCTGCCAGCCGCAGATGAGACGGCTCGAACGAGCGGTTGTTGCGCGGCATCGTCAGACAGATGACGCCGAACAGTTGCCCGCCATGAGTGATGGGCACCGCGATGCAACTGCAATTCGAATATCTCCGGCAGACCCGGCCCTTCAGTTTCCCGACCTTCCGTGTATCGGTGACCAGAATGGATTCGCCCACCTCCGCGACCCATCCCGCCAGACCCTCGCCGAGCCTCTGGCGAAGTCCCAGTCTCTTGTCGCTCTCAGGGCCCATTGCCGCATCGAGAACCAGCGTGTCGGTGCTCTCGTCCCAGAGATATATGCTCCCCGCCTCGCATTCCACCAGGTCCAGACAGCGCCGGAGCGCCTCCTGCAGCATCGGGTGCAGGTCCGTGAATTTGGAGAGGTCGGCTGCGAACTGGAGGAGCCGACGGGTCTGCTCCTGGTGCTGTTCCGACATCTCGATGGCGCCATCGAGAAAGGCCGCCGGTGGAGCGGCCAGGTCGCTGGCCCAGTGATATCCGTCGCCCGCCAGAAACCGACGTATCCGGGCGGCGTTCCGCTGCGAAACGGCCTCCCCATGCACCACGAGCGTGCGTTTTCCTATGTCATCACCGAGTCCGGGCATTATCTCGCAGCCCTCGGGGACACACAGAAGGACTTTAGCCTGCGGAAAGAGGGAGGCGATCGCGGTGGCCTGTTCGCTTACCTTGGCCCACTCGGAATTCCCCAGGATGGCTACCGCTGCTACGGACGGATGGCAAGCCATATCCGTCAACTGCTCCCACGAGCGGGCGCAAGTGACCTCGTATCCGTGAGTGGAGATGAAGTCGCGAAGAAGCGGATCGGGCTCGTTCGTCGGACTGAACATGATCACGCGATCGGGTACGCTCATGGCGTGCGCCTTTCGGCTCCAATCGCAAAGACCGCACTGGATCGGGCCCACACCGGGCCGATCCACGCGATTGCCGTAACCCCGGTCCTCGCGCGCATTCTTCGGCCTGTCACGATACGAATCCCGGCGGGCAGGCCATCCCGAACCGTTCGCACAACCCCCGTCACCAGGCGACGCGCCTCGCGGGGACACGATCCACCGCTCCGGGTCAACTCCGAGACCGCGCCTCGAAACCTGGAGAACATCGGGTGATGCGCGTCCGTGGTGTCCTCGAAAAGCCACACTGTGTACAAGACCTTATACGCCGTTCTTCGAAGTGTCAAGACCTTAGTCACACATCAGCCGCCCCTGACCGGCTTCCATTCTATCTATCGGCAATCTCTCCAACGCGAATTAGGGGATGAGTCCATGACGCGCAACACGGATCCCAGTAGTCAGTTCGCGTTGCATATATTTACCGGAGAACCTGTTACGCGCTTGGTCTCCCATCCGACAATAGCGCCCTCTCCTGCGACTGTCGAATTTCCGTAACGTAGCGTCCGGACGAGTCGCCACTTTTCTGCGGTGTGTTGCCTATTGCCACCATGTGCGAGCAGTTCGATTCACGAATCCCATTTTTCGGACAAGGCGCAACTTCGGCAAGCGGACCAATTTGCCGCCACGCCTCATCCATCACTTCCATGACGGCGATCGCTTCGGACATCGAAACTGGCGGTGGCTCACCGCGCTGCAAGGTCCTGTAAAACTCCTT
>Ga0272448_1000398_pt1 | contig 67801 bp, 58 predicted proteins | sample YNPCB0191_FD_202220 | JGI IMG/M metagenome (GOLD analysis project Ga0272448, IMG submission 202220) | Hot spring sediment microbial communities from Yellowstone National Park, WY, United States - YNP-CB-019-1 | ecosystem: Environmental > Aquatic > Thermal springs > Hot (42-90C) > Sediment... | reverse complement strand
CTTCCTGCACCAAACGGAAGTGTCTCCCCTTACATCCTGGGTAAGGGCAGGACTGGGGGACCTGGAACGCATCTGGCTTCACCGGGGGCAGACGAAAGAGCAGTCGCATCTCTCCTCCTCTCACAAGAACAATTGTCTTCAATTATACCCCGATTTTACCAACAGGTGAACAATCACATAGAACGCGACCCCTTGACAGCGGGCCCCTTTCGGTGTATAATGAAAGCGCTTTCAAAAATCAACAGAGCCCCCCCATGCCCGTGTCATCAGGCTCTCCGCGAGTCACCATCGCCGATGTGGCCCGAAAGGCTGGCGTCTCCATCGCGACAGTCAGCCGCGTGCTGAACGGTACCTCCAAAGTCGCCGACACGACCGCAGAACGGGTACGGGCCGCTATTGCGGAACTGCACTACGTCCCCCGCGCCGCCGCCCGCGGACTGGCCAGCCGTCGCACAAACACCATCGGTCTGCTCCTCCCCGAGATCAGTGGTCAGTTCTTCCCACCTCTCCTGCGCGGCATTGAGGCCGGAGCGCGCGAGAACGGCTATCATTTGCTGATCTACTCCACCTGGGACAGAAGATACCTCCTTGACCTGCCGTACCCCCCATTGGGTGAGCATAACACCGACGGATTGCTGGTGTTCACCGACAGCCTGAGGGATGAGGATTTGGCGCATTTTCGCCGAACTGGTTTTCCGGTGGTCCTCCTCTACCGCTCCCCACCCCAGTCCCTGCCGATTCCCTGTATTACTTTTGAGAACAAGGCGGGAGCACGGGCACTGGTTGACCATCTCATTGAGGTGCACGGGTACCGTCGCATCGCCTTTCTCTCTGGCCCTCCCGGTAACGAGGACTCTTTCTGGCGCGAGTTGGGATACCGCGAGTCGTTAGAGGCACACGGCCTGCCGTACGACCCCTCTCTGGTGGCAGTGGGGGGATTTGATGAAGAAGAGGCGGCGGCGGCTGTGGCGCGCTGGCTGGCGGAAGGGCTGAACGTAGACGCAATCTTTGCTGGCGATGATGAGGCGGCGTCCGGAGCCATTGCCGCCCTGCAACAGGTGGACCTGCGTGTGCCGGATGATATTGCTGTGGTTGGCTTTGATGACCTGGTGGTCTCGCGATACCTGAACCCTCCCCTGACCACGGTTCGTGTGCCGATTGAGCAGACCGGACGGGTGGCGGTAGAGCAATTGATACGGCTCATCCGTACCGGTACGGCTGATCCGCTGGTGCTCCTGCCCACCCAACTGGTCATCCGTCGCTCCTGCGGCTGTATGCCTGACCAGCAATTTTAGAAAGGAGGTGCAGCGGCCTGGGGAAAAGCATTTTCAGCCCACACACAAACGGTAGCGGCTGTTTCCCATCAACAAAAGGAGGAAAGAGAAATGGCAAACCGAAGACTGCTGACCCTGATCGCTGTGGCCCTCGCCATTGCCCTGCTCCTGCCCGCCTGCCGGGGCGCGAAGCCACAGGAGGAGAAAGTCCTCCGGGTGTGGATCACCTGGGGGGACAACCCGGCCCAACTCCAGGCCCTGTTCAACCGCTACGGGGAAGCCCACAATCTCCACGTTGAGGTAACCGCACCGGTTGAGCAGGAGCGGATTCTCACCGCCCTCAGCGGGTCTAACCCGCCGGACATTCTGGTGCTGAGCGGAGGCGACCTGGTAAAATCCTACGCCAAGCAGGGATTGGTGGAGCCGCTGAACAAGTGGATTGAGGCCACTGGCATTGACCTGAAAGACATCTTTGAGGCCCCTCTGAACCAGTGCAATGCCAACGGCACCTACCTCTGCCTGCCCTGGGGGACCGACATCTACGCCCTCTTCTGGAACAAGGACCTGTTTGAAGCGGCCGGGCTGGACCCGGAGCGGCCGCCGCAGACAATGGAGGAACTGGTGGAGTTTGCCGACCGCCTCACCATCCGCAACCCCGACGGCACCCTCGCCCAGATCGGCTTCATCCCCGACTTCTCCTGGTCCCACCTGGACCTGTACGCCCGCATGTTCGGCGGCTTCTGGTACAATGAGGACGGCACCGAACTGACCCTCAATTCCCAGCCGATGATTGATGCCATGCTGTGGGAACAACAGTTCTACACCCGGTACGGCCCGGACAACGTGCTGGCTTTCGCTTCGGCGCTGGGCGGCTATATGAGCCCCGACCAGGGCTTCTATGCCGGGCGGGTGGCCATGATGGTGGACGGTGAATGGCAGGTGGGTCCCAACTTCATCCCGCACTTCCGGCCCGAACTGAACTACGGGGTGGCTCCTTTCCCGCCTCCCGCGGCCCATCTGGAGCGGGCCGGCACGGCCGTCGTCCAGGGCACCGTTGCGCTGATCCCCTCTGGCGTGAAGGACAAAGAAGCCGCTGCCCGGCTGCTGGCCTGGATGATGTCCCCTGAAATCGTGGCTGAGGAGATGGTGGCGAACTCCAACCTTCCCACCAGCCGCACCGCCGCGCAGGACCCGCGCTTCGCCCAGATTCCCAACTTTGACGTCTTCCTGAAACTGATGGGCCATCCCAATGCCAAATACATCATCACCACGCCCATCTCAATGGAAGTCAACGAGCGGTTAGGGCAGATTGAAGAGCAGGTCCTGCACACAGGCGCGGACCCGGTACCGCTGCTGAACGAGGCTCAGGCTGAGTTGGCCCCACTGCTCAAGCAGGCGCTGGGCCAGTAGTCGCCCGTCTGCAACACGGGGGCCCGTGAGAGCGTGTCTGAGGGCCTCACGGGCCCCCGACCCGGTTGATACTCCCCTGGTAGAGGAGGGAGAAGCATGCGCTCTGCACAAATCTCCGGACCGCAGGAACGGACCCCCCGTCTGGCTCCGCGCTGGAGCCCCACCACCCGGCGAAACTTCCGGCTGGGAATGCTGTTCATTGCCCCCTGGACGATTGGCTTCCTGGCCTTCACCCTCTACCCGATGCTGGCCTCGCTGTATTTCAGTTTCACCGACTACCGCTTCCGGGGCACCTCTCAATGGATCGGACTGGCCAATTATCTGCAACTGTTCCGTGACCGACTCTTCTGGACCGCTCTGGGCAACACGGCCTACATGGTTGTGGTAGGTGTCCCCATTCTCCTGGTGTTCTCTTTCGTCTGCGCGGTATTGCTCAATCTGAAGGTGCGGGGACAGTCGTTCTATCGGGTCGTCTATTTCCTCCCTTCCATTGTTCCCGTCGTCGCCAGCACAATGCTCTGGCTCTGGATCCTCAACCCCAATAGCGGCATCCTGAACTCCTTTCTGGGCATCTTCGGCCTGCACGGGCCCAACTGGTTCCACGACCCGGCCTGGTCCAAGCCCGCGCTGATCCTGATGGGGCTCTGGGGAACAGGCAGCACCATCATCATCTACCTCTCCGGCCTGCAGGATGTGCCGGTCTCCCTGCTGGAGGCCGCAGAACTGGATGGGGCTTCCTGGCTGCAACGATTGTGGCACGTTACCATCCCGATGGTCTCCCCCATCACGCTGTTCAATCTCATTACCGGCGTTATCGGCATGTTCCAGTACTTCTCGCAGGCCTATGTGTTCGGTGCGGCAGTGACGACGATGGGGAACGCCATCGGCGCGCCTCTGAACTCCACCCTCTTCTACAGTGTCTACCTTTACCAGAATGGCTTCATCTTTTTGAAGATGGGATACGCCTCGGCAATGGCGTGGATTCTTTTCTTCATCATCCTGGGATGTACCGTGCTGCTTCTCCGCTTCACTGAGAGCATCACTTATTATGCGGTGTAGCGCTATGACCAGCCCAATCCATCGCCCGCCCCGAAGATTCTCGCTCCGCAGGCAGATACAGAGTGCCCTCAGTCACCTTGCCCTTATGGGCATGGGGATGTTCTTCCTGTTCCCTTTCCTCTGGATGCTCTCCACCGCGCTGAAGTCGGATATTGACGTCTTCCGCAACCCGCCGACGCTCCTCCCGCACGACAATGTCACCGTTGAGGTAAACGGACAACGCCTCCCGCTGTACAACGTGACCCAGGACGGGGTGACCCGCCAACTGGCGCTGGTCAGCGCCTTCTCCGGGATGGGGACCTTTGTGGACCCCGCGGACCCTTCCACCCCCATAGAGATTCGCATGCGGTATGCCCAGCCCATTCTGCGGGTAAGCCCCCGCTGGCAGAACTTCGCCGACGCCATGAACCGGGCCACCCGTCCGGGGTTGAGGGTGAACTTCTGGACCTACTTCAAGAACAGTCTGATCATCGCCTTCTTCGCTGTGGTGGGCACGCTGCTTTCCAACGCGCCCGTCGCCTACGCTTTCGCCCGTCTCCGCTTTCCCGGACGGGATGCCCTGTTTGTACTGGTCCTGGCAACCATGATGCTCCCCTTCCAGGTGACCATGATCCCCATGTACCTGTTCTTCAACGAGTTCCTTCACTGGGGAGACACCTTCCTGCCGCTGATTGTCCCCACCTTCTTCGCCAATGCCTATGACACCTTCCTGCTCCGGCAGTTCTTCCGCACAATCCCCGAGGAGATGTGTGACGCGGCGCGGGTGGACGGCGCTTCGGAGTTCCAGATTTTCACCCGCATTATCCTGCCCCTTTCGGTTCCCGTTCTCGCCACGGTGGCGGTCTTCACGTTTCTGTGGGCCTGGAACGATTTCCTGGGCCCGCTCATTTACCTGCAAAGCCCGCAGAACTTCACCATGGCGCTGGGATTGCAGGATTTCCAGGGTCAGCACATCGTGGCCTGGAACCTGCTGATGGCCGCCTCGCTCGTCTTCACCATTCCCATTATCATTGCCTTCTTCTTCGCCCAGAGGACTTTCATCCAGGGCATCAAACTGACCGGCTCCAAGGAGATGTGACCTATGGATATGCTTCGGGTACATCGGGGGCAGATTGTCAATCAGCGGGGTGAGCCGGTCCGCCTGCGCGGGGTCAACGTGGGCGGATGGATGAATATGGAAGATTTCATCAACGGCTTCCCGGGCGCGGAGCACCGCCTGCGGGCAGTGATGGCCGATGTGCTGGGGGCAGAGAAAGCCCGCTTTTTCTTTGACCGCCTGCTTGACCATTTCTTCGCCGAAGAGGATGTGGCTTTCCTCAGGTCGGTCGGGGTCAACGTCATCCGGCTGCCTTTCAACTACCGGCATTTTGAGCGAGACGATTGCCCATTCCAGTACCTGGAGGCCGGTTTTGACCGGCTGGATCGGGCGGTACGCTGGTGTGCCCGCCACGAGATTTACGTCATCCTGGACCTTCACGCCGCGCAGGGCTGGCAGAGTCCTGACTGGCATTGCGATAACGCCAACCGCCTGGTCCTCCTGTGGGAACACCCGCACTTCCAGGACCGCTTCGTCGCCCTGTGGCAGGAAATCGCCCGCCGCTACCGGGACAACCCGACCGTTGCCGGGTACGACCTGGTCAACGAGCCGTGCACCCGTGTCCGGTACGTCTCCACCCCTTATCAACCCAACTGGGAAGGGATGAATGCGCTGTATCGCCGGGTGATCCAGGCAATCCGGGCAGTTGACCCTGACCACATGCTGTTCATTGAGGGGGACAACTTCTCAACCCTCTTCGCTGGCCTGGATGCCCCCTGCGACGATAACATCGTGTGCGCCAGCCACCATTACACCGCGCCCACCGGCGGCCCTGGCCCCTACCCGGGCGTGATCCACGGCCGGTTCTGGGATAAGGACGCCCTGCGGCGGGAGTTTGCAGAACACGAGGGTACGCAGTATGCCCGGCGGCACAACATTCCCCTCTTTGTGGGCGAGTTCGGCCCCTCCTACGGGGGTCCGGCCGACGGGGTTCCCGACCGCCTGCGGGCCGCCGCTGACCAGATCGCGGTATTTGAAGAGGCGGGGGCACACTGGGCGATGTGGACCTACAAGGACATTGGGGAAATGGGCTGGGTGCAGGTGGACCCTGCCTCCCCCTACCTGCAGGTTGTGCGACCTCTTCTAAAGGCAAGGAGTCAACTGGCCGCCTGCGGCGACCCCGGCGCTTCCCCTGACGGCCCCGCGGCCCTCCTGCAGAGGCTGGAGGAATGGGTCAACCGCACCCTGACCGGGTGGGGCTCCGACCTGAAGGCTCATTCGGAGAACTTTGTGATGTTTGTCGCCTTTGCCTGCATCTCCTCTACCCTCCAGCCAGCCTACGCCCGGTTCTTCCGCGAGTTGTCAGAAAGCGAGATTGACCGTATACTGGAGTCGTTCGCTTTCAGGAACTGCCGTCCACACCCTGTAGTGGACCAGGTCATCCGGCCATTGCTGCGGGGAGTGCAGAGTGAATGAACGCTCTCTCTTTGCCCGTGAAGGTCTACGGCCTGCCCGACATCCGTTTCCTGCCCCTGGATGAGTGGGATGAGCGCCGACCGGTGGCGCTGGTGACCAGCGGCCCGGCGTGGGCGGCGGTGCGGGAGGATCTCCGTTTGCAAATGGCCTGGCGGGGCTCCCCCCGCCAGGCCACTTTGTCCCACTGGCAGGAGATGCTGGAAGGCCTGCAAGGCGAGGTGGTCTACGCCGTGGGCGGGGGGCTGGCTGCCGACGCCGCCAAGTTCCTGGCCGCCCAACGCAACCTGCCTCTTGTCTGTATCCCGACGGCCCTCTCGGTGGATGCCTTCTTCACCTGGGCCTCCGGTGTCCGGGAAGAGGGTTGTGTGCGCTACATAGAGACCCGGCCCCCTGACCTGCTGCTGGTGGACCTGGACGTGATCGCAACGGCCCCGCCGTCCCTTCGGGCTGCCGGTATCTGCGATGTGCTCTCCATTGCCACCGCGTTGTGGGACTGGCGCTTCGCCGAGGAGCGGGGCCAGAACCCGCCCGGGATGGCCTACGCGGAGTGGGTTGCGGCCGTCGCGCGGGGGATTCTGCAGGGAGCGCTGGACTGCGCCGAAGCGGCCGGTGCCGGGGACCCCGACGGCCTGCTCTCCCTGGTCCAGTGCCTGGCGCTGGAGGTGCTGCTCTGCAACCTGGTGGGCCATTCCCGCCCGGAGGAGGGGAGCGAGCACTACTTCGCCTACGCCGTGGAGGAGGAAGTGGGGCCGGGACGGTCCCATGCCGAACTGGTCGGGCCGGGCATCTTGCTGATGGCCCGGGCCCAGGGGCAGGAGACGGCCCCGCTGGAGCGGGCCCTTCGGGCCTGCCATGTGCCGCTGGATGCCATTCCCCAGGAGGTCGTGGAGCGGACGCTGAGGCGCCTGCCCGACTATGCCGCCCGGCACCGTCTGCCCTTCGGCATTGCCCACGTCCTGGATGCTGAACAATGAGAGAAAGGAGGAGCGAGATGACCCTGCGAATCGGTTTTACCGGTACGGGCTACATCGCCCGCATCCACGCCCTGGCGGCCCAAAAACTCCCGGACGTGGAACTGGCGGCAGTGGTCAACCACCGCCGGGAGTCCATGGCCGCCTTCGCCGCCGAGTTCGGCATCCCCCGCCAGTATCTGGACGTCGCCGACCTGCTGGCCGACGGCGGGGTGGATGCCCTGGTGGTCTGCACCCCCAACTACCTGCACGCGCCGCAGACGATTGCCGCGCTGGAGGCCGGGGTGCACGTGATGGTGGAGAAGCCCATGGCCATGAACGCGGCAGAGGCCGAGGCGATGGTCGCCGCCAGCCAGAAGTCAGGGGCGCTGCTGATGGTGGCCCACTGCTGGCGCTTTGACCCCGAGGTCCGCTGGCTGCGTGGGCAGGTGGAGGCCGGACGCCTGGGCCGCATTGTCCGCACCAAAGGGTACGGCGTGCACGTTAACTGGGGGCCGGCAGGCTGGTTCACCCAGAAGCAGTTCGCCGGGGGCGGAGCGCTGGCGGATATGGGCATTCACGCCCTGGATACCGCCCGTTTCCTGTTGGGCGACCCGTTGCCGGTGAGTGTCTACGCCCGGGTCGGCACTTACTACGGCGACTATGACGTGGACGACACGGGCGTGATTGTCGTCCACTGGGATAACGGCGCGGTCTCGGTGATAGAGTCGGGCTGGTGGCAGCCCTACGCCGACGGCCCGGAGGCGGCGACGCAACTCTACGGCACGGCGGGGTTCGGGCAGGTCTTCCCCACCCGATTGGTGGTGGGGGGCCAGGAAGTGCCCTCAGGCTTCCCGCCGGTGCGGGACCCGCACTGTCCGCAGAGCATGTACGACGACCAGATGGCCTACTTTGTGGACTGCATCCGGCAGGGGCGTCGGCCCGTTCCCGGCGGCGCGGAGGGCCTGCTCAATATGAAGGTCGTGGACGCCGCGTATCAATCCAGCCAGACGGGGGAGGTGGTGAAAGTCCGATGACCATAGAAACGATTCTGCCCACACCCGACGTCTTCTCCGCCCGGCGCGTCCTGTGCGTCCAGCCCCATTACGACGACAACGACATCGGCGCCGGTGGGACGCTGGCACGGCTGGCGCGCAACGGTGCGGAACTCTTTTATCTCACCGTCACGGACGACCTGATGGGGATTGTGGACCCGTCCCTTTCCCCGGAGGCCGCCACGGAGGCTCTGAGGCGGGATCAGGCCGAGGCGGGGCCAATCATCGGCGTCCGGGAGCACCATTGGCTGGGCTACCCCGACGCGGGGGAGTACAATTACTACGCCCTGCGCCGCGACGTGCTGAAATACATCCGCCTGCTCCGCCCCGATTTCGTCTTCGCCCCTGACCCCTGGCTGACCTACGAGGCCCACCGCGACCACATTCAGACGGGCCTGGCCGTCGCGGAGGCGGCACTGTTCTACGGGCTGACCCGCATCCCTTCCTCGGACCCGGCGGTGGACGCGGCGTATCCCGGCCATTCCCTGGTCGGGGTGGCCTTCTACTACACCCGGGAGCCCAACGTCATCGTGGACGTCTCGGATGTCTGGGAGACGAAACTCGCCGCCGTGAGGTGCTACCGGGCGCAATTCACCCCCGCCGGTATGGAGGAACTGCTCCTGGCACTGGAATTCAAATCGCGCCAGGTCGCGGCGGGGATGAATTTTGAACACGGCGAGCCGCTCAAGGTTTTGCATCCGAGCGCCCTGCACTGTGGAGTCTGAAAAGCGGTGACTGGAAGTCACCTTTTTGGGCCTGCGGCCAGCGGTCGGCCTGCGCCGACCTTGATTTGCATCCGAGCGCCCTTCACTGTGGAGTCCGAAAGGAGGTACTATGCCCACCGCGATGGTGATCAGTCCCCACGCTGACGACGCCGCGGCCTTCTGCGGCGGCACCCTGGCCAAGTTCGCCGACCAGGGCTGGAAAGTGGTGCTGGTCCGGGTGACGGACGACTGCAGGGACTCCGTGGGCCTGACCCTGGAGGAGACCCGGCGCCGGAACACGGAGGAACTGCATCAGGCGGCCCGGATTCTGGGCATCGCCGAGATTGTGGAACTGGGGTATGAGACCGACTGTCTGGCGGACGTCTCCGAGGTGGCCCTGCGGGAGCGCTTCGTCTACCTGTTCCGCAAGTACCGGCCCTACGCCGTCTTCACCTTTGACCCCTTCGGCCTGTACGAGGGGAACATGGACCATATCCGGGTGGCCCAGGCGGTGGAGGAGGCCTTCTGGGTCTCCTGCTTTGACCTGCACCACCCGGAGCACTTCGCCGAGGGGCTGGAGCCGTTCTCGGTCTGTGAACGGTGGTACTTCGGGCGCCACCTGCCGGAGGCCAATCACGCCGAGGACGTCTCCGAGTACATGGAGCGCAAGATAGCGGCGGTCTGCGCCCACCATCAGATGATGCGCAACACCATCAACCAGTACCGCCTCCAGTTGCGCACCTGGGGCCGACGCATGCCCTGGCTGGACGAATCTATGGAGGGGGACATGCGCCCGCTGCTGGCCATGTTCTTTCAAGAACAGGCCAACGCGGTGGCCAGAGAGTTCGGTCTGCCGGAGGGCCGGATGGCGGAGGCCTTCCGCCTGGTCCGCTTCGGCGACCTGGAGGACCTGTTCCAGGCCATGAGCGAGCCCCTGCCGGGGGCCGAGCCCGCTCCGGTCCGCCCGACCCTGGACCGGCCGAGAGTCATCCACACCCCGTGGAGGTCATATGGGTAACAAAGGACTCCCCTTCTGGCGCATCGCCCTTTATTCCAGCGCTTCGGCCGGGCTGAACATCCTGGCCATCACCATTGACACGTGGCTCCTGTACTTCTACGCCCCTCCGCCCGATTCGGGTCGCCCCCAGTATCTGCCCATCGCGCTGATCGGCGTCCTGATGACCGTCGCCAGCATCTGGGATGCAGCCATTGACCCCTTCATCGGCCACTGGTCCGACACGCTCCGCTCCCGCTGGGGCCGACGCCGCCCGTTCCTGGTCCTTGCCTCGCCCTTCGTCCTGCTGGGGGCAATTCTCATCTGGACGCCCCCAGCCGGTACGGTCTGGCTGGTGGCCGCCTACTTCATGTTCATCACCCTGATGTACCGCACCGCCTACAGTCTGGTCGGTATCCCCTACGACGGCACCCTGCCCGAAATGGCCCCCGATGCCCGGGCGCGGGTCGGCCTGAGTTACTGGAAGAACGTCTTCGGCATCGCTGGCGTGCTGGTCGGCTCGCTGGTCGCCGCACCGCTCTTTGAGAGCATGGGGGCGGTCTACATGGGCGTGGTGGTCGGCGTCGTCGGGGTGGTCACCATCTACCTGACCCTGCTCGGCCTGCGGGAGACCGACCGTCCGCTCGGCGAACCGATGAGGGCACTGGACGGCCTCCGGGCTACCTTCACCAACGGGCAGTTTATGGTCGTCTTCGTCTCCACCCTTCTCGTCCACGTCTGCTACCAGATGTTGCTCATCAACTTTCCCTACTTCGTCACCCTCGTGCTGGGCAAGAGCGAAAGCGACGTCGGCATCCTGCAGGGGGTGCTCATCCTGGTCATGGCGCTCACCGGCCCGGTCTGGATGCTGTGGAACCGGCGCCGCAGCCAGCGCTGGCTGTTGAATTTCACCATGGTCGGGCTGACCATCGCCGTCGCCCTCGGCTTCCTGGTCGGGCGGACTTCTCTTCTGCCCATTGACGTCCAGGGCTTCATCCTTGTGGCGCTCATCGGCGTCCTGCTGGGCGGCTACCTGATTGTCATCTACGCCATGATGGGCAACGTGGTGGATTACGACGAGATGCTCACGGGCCGCCGCCGCGAGGCCATCTACTACGGCACGTTCTCCTTCGCCATCGGGCTGGGCACTTCTCTCGGCGCGCTGGTTCTCTCCCAGTTGCTTAAAATCTTCGGCTACACCCGCGAAAACCCGCTCGGCGTGCAGGTGGCCTTTCTGGTCATGGCGCTCTTCGTCCTGGCGGGCTTCCTGGTCTTCCAGAAGTACCGCCTGGGCGACACGCCCGAAGAGACGCGCCGCAATCTGCGTATGGAGGAAACTACCTGCCAGGGAGCCTATGGGCAAGCACCGTAAAAGACGCGGGCGAAGGCAAGCCCCTGTAGCGCAGGCCGCCAGGCCTGCATACAGGCTGACAAAGTTCCATAAGAATAACAAGAACATTCGTGGCCTGCGCTACTACTCTGTCAATTATGAAACTTATATTTGCGATGGGGTTGAATACCCCCAAATATGGGCAAATGAGGTCATTATAGGCCCACATATCCAGCCAGCAGGGTATTTCTCAAATCCGGCCAAACTGAAAAATCAGCCTTGACAGAGTACTACGTTATCTGCAAACCGATCAGGGTGGGTCGTTATACCCACTGTGTTTGTTACGGCCGCTCTTTGCCCGACGGTAAACCGTCGGGCTCAATCTGCAAAGCCCCCTTCGGGGGCTAAAAATAGCCCGAAGGGCTTCGTATGATGAGCCCGGACGTTTACGTCCGGACGATGGGCACCGGCCGAAACAAACGCAATCGGTATTACAGACAGATGGAGGCGAAATGAACGGACACGACCTGCGGGCCGGCACGGCCCGACGCCGGATCACCCCGCCCAGGGGCATCTTCCTCATCGGCTACGGCGACCGCGCCAAAGGCAACGTCGGCGTCCACGACGACCTGACCGCTACCGCCCTCGTCCTGGACGACGGCGCGCAGCATCTGGCTCTGGTCTCTCTGGACCTGCTGGCCATCAACGAGTTCATTGTGGACCGCATCCGCGCCCGCCTGGCCCCGACGGAGGTCCTGCTCTGCTGTTCCCATACCCACTCCGGCCCGATTGTCTACGCCGACGAGAAGTCCCCCCACCGCAACCGGGAGTACATCGCCGCGCTGGAGGAGAACATCGTCGCCGCCGTCCGGGAGGCGGAGGGCCGCCTGCAGCCGGTGCGCCTGGAATACGCCTGCGGCGAAGCGCCCGTCGGCATCAACCGCCGGGAGCGCAAACCCGACGGCCGCATAGAAATCGGGCGCAACCCCGAAGGCCCCAGGGACAGGTCGGTGCAGGTGGTCAGCGTGCTGGCGGAAGGGGACGGTACCCGCATCGCCACCCTGGTCAATTACGCCTGCCACGGCACGGTGCTGGGGCCCGATAATCTCCTGGTCTCAGCCGACTGGATTGGCTTCATGCGCCAGGAGGTAGAGGCGCGCCTGGGCGGCCTGACCCTCTTTCTTCAGGGCGCAGCGGCGGACATCAACCCGGATATGTACTGGGAGGATACCCACGCCTTTGAGCGGGCCGCCGAACAGGGGCGACAGGTGGCGCAGGCCGTGCTGGATGCGCTGACCGCCGGGTCTCAGTTGCTGCGCGGCACCCCGTTGCGCCTGGCCCGCACCGAGGTCTGGCTGCCGACCGTCGTCCGGGCCAAGACCCCCCGCCCGCCCCGGAGTTACCGCAAGCCCCTGCTGGCGCTGGCCCACCTGCCCGGCTTCATGGCCATCTTCGCCGACGTCCTGCTCGCCCAGCGGTACCCCTGGAAATCCCGCATAGAAGCCCGCGATGGCTTCTGGTCCGTCCCGATGCGCATCAACGCGGTGCGGCTGGGCGACCTGGCGCTGGTCACCTATGCCGCCGAGACCTTCACCGAAATCGGCATGAAAGTGAAGGCCCTCTCCCCAGCCCGACACACCCTCTTCGCCAGCGTGACCGACGGGTGTGTCAGTTACCTGCCCACTGAGGAGGCCCACAGCGAGGGCGGCTATGAAGTGGAGATTGCCCCGCTGGCCTACCGGTATCCGGGCCCCTTCCAGCCCCTCTGCGAGCGGATTGCCCTGGAGGCCACCCGTTCTCTACTCCAAACCCTGTGGAGGTAACATGACCCTGACCACTGCCGCTACCGAAGCCCAGACTACCCTCAAACAGCGCCTGATGTACTCGCTGATGAGCCTGGGCGTCGCCACACCGGTGGAGACCGTTGTCGCCTTCGTCATGTACTTCATCGTGGACATCAAAAACCTGCCCGCGCCGTGGTTCGCCACGTTCTGGTTCTTCTACACCATCTACAACGCCCTGAACAACCCGGTCCTGGGCTTCGCTTCCGACCGGACCCGCTCCCGTTGGGGGCGCCGACGGCCCTACATTCTCTTCACCGGCCTGCCCTACGTGCTGACGTTTATCCTGATTTTCAGCACTCCCTTTGACGGGAAAGTCAACCCGGTCGCCCTGCTCATTTACTTCGGCATCGTCATCGTCATCTGGGAGGGCCTCTACACCGCTTTGGCGACGGGTTACTACGGCCTGCTGCCGGAGATGTTCGGCACGTACGAAGAACGGACCGACGTGGCCGCCCAGATGAACATCTTTCAGACGGTCGCCCTCATCCTGGCTTCCGTCGTGCCGCCCCTGCTCTGGAACACCATTGGCTGGGCAGGTATGGCCGTCGTCCTGGGCATCATCTCGCTGGTCCCCATCTACCTGACCTTCCGTTTCCTCTTTGAGCGGGAGGACCTGAAAACGGACACGGGTTTCCCGCTCCTGCCTGCCCTCCGGCACACATTCGTCAACCGCAGTTTTCTGACCGCGGCCGGGGCGCAGACCATGCGGTTCTTCGGGACGGGCACCCTGCAGGCAGGCGTCCCCTTCTACCTGAAGTACAGTTTGAAGGTCAGCGACGCGATGTTCAGCGTCATCTTCGGCGTCGCCTTCCTGGTCGCCATGCTCTCCCTCTACCCGTGGCGCAACTGGGTCGCCAACCGGTTCGGCACGCGCACCACGCTCATCCTGGCCAACGCCATAATGATTGCCGGGGTCATCCCGCTCAGTTTCAGCCCGTCGCTGACGTTCACGCTGGTCTCCGCCGCCATCATCGGCGTCGGGCTGGGCGGCCTGGTGCTGATGGGCGACGTCATCATCGCCGAGGTCGTGGACGAGGACGAAGTCCAGACCGGCCATCAGCGGGCCGGTATGTTCTTCGGCATGAGCAGTTTCCTCATCACCCTGAGCGGACTGCTGGTCTCCAGCATCTTCGGCATCATGATGCCCGCCTTCGGCTACGACACCCTGCTGGAAGTCCAGCCGCCGACGGTGGACATGGGCTTCCGCCTTTTCCTGAGCATCCCGACGACCGTCGGCTTCCTGCTGGCGATTCTCCTGCTCTGGCTCTATCCCCTGCACGGAGAACGGCTGCGGTCCGTCCGGGAGGCACTGAAGGTCAAACGAGCGAGGTGATAGCTTCCTCACCCCTTCCCCGCCGCCCTCGGGCCGAAGGCCCTTCGGGCCGAGGCCTGCGGCGGCACCCCCTCCCCTCTCCTGGCCGAAGGCCAGGAGAGGGGAGGGGGTAGCGGCGAAGCCGCTGGGGGTAGGGTGAGGCCAAATTACACGAGGAGGATGAAAATGTCCGAACTGGCCCTTCTGGGTGGTCCGAGAACCCGTACTGAGCCGTATCCCGAGTGGCCCGTCTGGGACGAACGGGATATAGAGGCGGTGACGACGGTCATCCGGTCCGGGCGCTGGGGCGGCTACCCGTATCCCGGGCCGTACACCGCCGAGTTTGCCCGCCGCTTCGCCGAAATGCAGGGCGGGGGATACGCCGTCCCCATGGCGAACGGCACGGTCACGCTGGAAGTGGCGCTGCGCGCCGCCGACATCGGCTGGGGGGACGAGGTCATCGTCCCCGCCTACACCTTCCAGGCCACCGCCGCGGCCGTGATGGCGGCGGGGGCCATCCCGGTGATTGTGGACATTGACCCCGAGACCTACTGCATAGACCCCCGTCAGGTGGAGGCGGCGATCACGCCCCGCACGCGGGCCATCATCCCGGTCCACCTGGGCGCTCAGATGGCGGACATGGACGCCATTATGGACATCGCGCGTCGCCATAATCTGGTCGTGGTGGAGGACTGCGCCCACGCGCACGGGGCGCGCTGGCGGGGGCAGGGAGCGGGCACGATTGGGGACTTCGGTTCGTTCAGCCTGCAATCGTCCAAGATACTGACCACCGGGGAGGGCGGGGTGCTCCTGTGCCGGACGCCGGAGATGGCGGCCCGGGTGGCCAGTATCATTGACTGCGGCCGTCCGCACGACGAGGCGGAGCAGTTGTTCACGATGGGCACCAACTACCGGATGACTGAACTGCAGGCGGCGCTGGGTGTGGTGGCGCTGGAGCGCTTCCCCGAGCAGGCCCGGCAGCGGGAGTCCATGGCCGACTATCTGGAGGAGAGCCTCAGCGAGGTGCCGGGGGTGCGCCTGCTACGGCGGGACCATCGCCATACCACCCGGTCGTTCTACCGGTACATCTTCGCCATTGACCCGGAGGTCTTCGGTGCCGGCCACGACCTGGTCTGCCTGGCGCTGGCGGCGGAGGGCATCCCCTGCTGGGTGGGCTACCCGCCGATGCACCGCTATGACCTCTTCCAGCCTGGGCTATCGCGGCTGCCGGTCCCCAGCGCGTTCCCGGAGTACTTTGACTTTGAGCGGATGCGCTTTCCGGAGGCGGAGCGGGCCTGCCTGCGGGAGGCAGTCTGGCTGGACGAGTGCGTCTTCCGGGCCGGACGCCAGGGGATAGACGACGCGGTGGCCGCGCTGCGGAAAATCCAGGCCCACGCGGACGACCTGCGGCGGATAGAGGGGGAACTACACGCCGATTGAAATCGTCCTCGCTGGGCACTTCGTGCCGGGCCTCGCCCCGAGGGCTCGGCCCGAGGGGTGTCGGCCTGCCCTCACCCCTCCCCCCAACCCCCTCCACTCTCCCGCCGGGGCGGGAGAGGGGAGGGAGTGGCGGCGAAGCCGCCGGGGGTGGGGTGAGGTCGGCGAAGGCCGACCAAAGGCCTGCGGCCCAGGAAGGCCGACGCCTCGGGCGAGCCTCGGTGTGGCCCTTCAGTCAGCGCCTGAATGGTTACACCACCGGCTTCTGGAGGGAATGCACGGAAATGACCGAGGTCCGCATCCGCCGCGCGACGCCCGACGACGCGGAGACCATCTCCGCCATCTGGGAGGTCATCTGCGCGGAACGGGTCTACACCGCCGTCAACCAGCCCTTCAGTCCCGAACAGGAGCGGGCGTACATCGCTTCTCTCTCCGAACGGGAGGGGATTTTTGTCGCCGAGGTGGAAGGCCGCATCGTCGGCTTCCAGTCCCTGGACCTGTGGGTCCGCTACACCGATTCCTTTGACCACGTGGGGACTTTGGGGACGTTTGTCCTCCCGGAGTGGGGCGGGCGGGGGATTGGCCGTCAACTGGCCCGATATACGCTGGACTTTGCCCGGTCTCATGGGTACGAGAAACTGGTGGTTTTCGTACGGGCGGGGAACCGGCGCGCGCAGGCCTTCTACCGGTCGCTGGGGTTCACCCCCTGCGGCGTCCTGACCCGGCAGGTCCGAATAGACGGCCAGTACGAGGACGAGATTTTTATGGAGATGTTCCTGTGATGGTCGGCGCAGGCCGACACGGGGCGCGAATCACCCGAAGAGGACGAATCCAATCGGCGGAACAGGTCCTGTGATCTACGTCGGCTGTTGCGGATTTCCGAAGGGACGGGCGGCCTGCTTCCAGCACTTCCCGCTGGTGGAGGTCCAGCAGACCTTCTACAAACCGCCGCGCCCGGAGACGGCCCGACGGTGGCGGGAAGAGGCCCCGCCGGATTTCATCTTCACGCTGAAGGCCTGGCAACTCGTCACCCACCCGCCCACCAGTCCCACATACCGCCGGTCCGGCCTCTCCATCCCTCCGGACCAGCGGGACCGCTACGGCGGATTCCGGACCACCCCGGAGGTGCTGGCGGCCTGGGAGCGGACCCGGGAGGTGGCGCAGGCGTTAGGGGCCCCGATTGTCGTCTTTCAGTGCCCGGCCACCTTCACCCCGACGCCGGAGAACATCGCCGCGCTGCGGCAGTTCTTCACGACGGTGGACCGGGACGGGATGCGCTTTGCATGGGAGCCGCGCGGCCCCTGGGAAGATGAAACGGTCGCGGCGCTGTGCCGCGACCTGGACCTGATCCACTGCGTGGACCCCTTCGTCCACAGGCCCGTCACCACCGGGGTAGCCTACTTCCGGCTGCACGGCATCGGCGGATACCGCTACCGTTTCACCGACGCCGACCTGCAGCAGGTCCTGGAATGGTGTCGCCCCTTTGGGACGGCCTACGTCCTCTTCAACAACGTCTCTATGTGGGAGGACGGACTGCGGCTGAAAGAAATGGCTCTGTAGGACAACTGCTCGCAGTTGTCCTACACATTGTGGTGGGCCTCAAAACCCACACGTCGGGGGGCCAGCCGCGGGGAAAGTGACGGTGAAAGTGGTCCCTTTCCCGACCTGGCTCTCCACCTCAATTCGCCCCCGGTAGCGCTCCACCAGTTCCTTCACGATAGTCAGCCCCAGGCCGGTGCCGACCGCGTTGACCGCGCGGGCGTTGGGGGCCCGGTAGAACTCCTCAAAGAGGTGCGGCATGGCCTCCGGCGGGATGCCGATACCGGTATCGGCGACCCGCACCCAGACCTGGTCCCCGTCCCGCCCCATCGTGACGGTCACCGTCCCGCCCGGCGGGGTGTACTTGATCCCGTTTTCTATCAGGTTGACGAAGATGCGGTCCAGCCCCTCCTCCGTCCCCCAGACCGCCAGTTCCTCGCTGTACGGGCGGGCGACCAGATTCACCCCTTTCTCCTCAGCCCGGGGCATCAGCAGAAGGACGGCCCGTCCCACGGAACTGTTGAGGGCGACCGCGCACTCCTCTTCGGCCAGTTCCGGCGCCCGGCTGGCCGCCAGGTCCAGCAGGTCGTTGACCAGACGCTCCAGGAAATCCAGCCGTGCCGAGATGCGGGCAAAGAGGTCCTTCTGCTGGTCGGTGAGGGGGCCGGCGTAGCCCCGGACCACGTTGCGCACCAGGGACTGGGCGACCGCAATGGGGGACCGGAGTTCATGAGTGGCGACGTGGATGAAGCGGGATTTGGCCGCCTCTATCCGCTCCAGTTCGGCCACCCCCTGGGCCGCCTGAAGCGCGGCCGCGCCCACAGCGGCCAGGGCCAGCAACCGCTCCGCGTCGGCGGGAGAGAAGGGGGGAGACGCCTGCCGGTAGACCCGCAGGACGCCCAGAGGGCGCGCGGCGACCGTCAGGGGCACACAGAGGAGAAACGAAAAACCGGTCGGGAAGGGAACGTCCGGGCGGTCCGCCGCGCTGGCCCATACGGGACGACCCGAAAGGGCCTCCCGGTCCAGCGGAATTTCCCCCGGGGGAAAATCATCCGGGAGCCCCCTCCGGGCCGATAGCACCAGGCGGTCCGCTTCCCCCAGTAGCAAAACGGCCGCGGCGTCGGCGACCGAAATGGTCATCGCCGCGGCCGTCAACAGGTCCAGCACATCCTCTTCGGAAACCCTCACTGCGCTCGCCCTCCGGCTCCACGCAGAGCGAACGGAACGGCTGACGCCCGCTCTCCCTCAGGGCTTTTATTGCGATAGCCCTGGAACGTGCCAGGCACTTCTGGAAGTGCCTGGCACGTGGTCTCGTACCCGACGACTACTTCTGCGCCCGCGACTTCTCAATCAACGTGCGGACTTTGCTCAGCAACACCTCCGGGTCTATCGGTTTGTCCACAAAGTCGTCCACCGGCAAGTACGCCTCGTCCGGCCCGAAACGCAGGGATGTGGTGGTGTGGATGGCCGTCAGGATGAGGATGGGGATGTTGCGGTACGGGGCGTATTCCGATTTCGGGTCGGGACTGCGCAGTTGGAGCGAGACCTGGAAGCCGGCCGTGGTCGTCTCCATCATCACGTCCAGGATGATCAGGTCGGGGTTGACCTCTTTGACCTTCTGGAGTCCCTCCTGGCCCGAAGAGGCGACGTAGACCTGATAGCCGTTGGCCTCCAGGGGCATCCGCAGCGCGGTGACCATATCGGGGTCGTCTTCAACGATCAGAATTTTGTCGGGCATGGCCTGCTCCTTCTAAAGAGGGATGATTTTGTGACGGCGGCTGCGCCGCCGTCACAAAAATTCGCATAATTTCCTCAAGAATTGCCGTAATCATTTGTGGCAGGGCCGCCTCCACGACCGGGCTGAGCCCCTCCCCCCACCCCATCCACTCCGGCTGGACACCGTAGATGACGATGCGCGGGAGAGGCTGGCCCAGCGCGCGGGCCAGGGCCAGCGCGTCGGCCAGCCCGGCGGTGTGGCTGGAGAGGGAGACCAGACTCCCGACCAGATGGGCCTCCTCCGGGGTGAAGCGGAGAAACTCCCCGGGCTTCCGCCCCAATTCGGCCGCATCCACGATGATGGCGTGTTCCCAGCCTTCCAGCAGATGCAACAGGTCCAGGCCCCCCGTCCCGCCGTCCACCGCCGCCACGCCGTCGGGCAACCCCCGGCGGAGAAGTTCTGCCACCACCCGGGGGCCCACCCCATCGTCCCCTCGCAGGGGGTTGCCCAGACCGAGGACCAGGCAGCGCTGGCGGTGCATCGCGACAGCACCTATCCAATCGCCTTGGCCGGAACTTTCAAAATGTTCAAGGCACCACTTCATCCACGGCTACCTCAAAGCCCGCCAGCAGGATGGAGCGAGCTTGCTCCCCCCGGCCCCACCGACCTGCCAGTTCATAGGCCCCCTCCCGCCAGCGATACACCTCTATGGTTCCCCCATCGGGGTCCACAATCCAGTACTCCTGAACGCCTGCCCGGGCATACTCCACCATCTTCTCCACCCGGTCCGCCCGCCAGGTGCCGGGGGAAACCACCTCCACCACCAGGTCAGGAACTCCAAAATACTGTTCGCCAATCCGATCCGTGTGCTCTTTGGAGACAAAGAAGATGTCCGGTTCCCGGATCTTTCCCGGCCACAACCGTACCGGCAGGGGAGCCACGTGGACTTCCCCAAGGGCATGTTCCCGGACAAACGTGAAGAGGCAGAGGAAGAGGTTCTCCACGGCCTGCTGGTGGCGGCGCGTCGGATGCGGTGGCATCACCAGTTCCCCCTCGGAGAGTTCTATGTACCGGTTCGTGTCGGGCAGGGAAAAGTAAGCCTCCTCTGTCCACTCGCCCTGGGGCGGGAAGAGCGCGGCAACCTCTGCAACAAAGGCTACCTGGGTCTCCGGGCCCGGCGCACCCATGTTTCTCACCCAACCAGTGATATGTAGCGCAGGCTGTCAGCCTGCATACAGGCCTGGCGGCCTGCGCTACAGTGGCAAAAGGAATGCCCCCTACACGAACTCCACCGTCAGGAAGTGGGTGGAGCAGGAGATGCAGGGGTCGTAGGCCCGCACCAGCATCTCCAGGAGCAGCCGCACCTCCTCCTGCGGTCGGTCCATGATCTGCGGGACCAGCGCGCAGATGTCGGCGTTCAGGTTGGCCAGGTTCTGGTTGGTCGGGATGATGCAGTTGGCCTCCACGCAGATGCCCCGCTCATCGTAGACGTAGTGGTGGAAGAGGATGCCGCGCGGGACATCGCAGGAACCGACCCCCTCGCCAGCCCGTACTGTCACCGGGGCCGGCTTCTCCTCCCGCACCCCACGGGTCAGCAACTCGTCTATGATGCGGATGGAGTCCTCCACGCAGTGGACCATCTCTACCACCTGCGCGGCGGTGTTCAGGAACGGGTTGGTGACAATGGGCTTCATCCCGAATTTCGCCGCCGCCTCTTTGGCCCGCGGGTGGAGTTGCTCATAGTTGTTGTTGAAACGGGCCAGCGCGCCCACCATGTAGGACTCCCGGTTGTGCTTCGTCCACTTGGCCGTGGAGAAGGGGACACAGTATTCGTTGGTGACCTTCTTGTAGTCCTCAATGGGGTACTGGAAGCCGTCGGAAGTGACGACGACGCCGTCTATGAAGGCGTACTCGTCATCTTTGCGCAGGCTGACGTACTCCGTCTCCCGTTCAAACTGGGGCCAGGGGAGCGCGGCGAAGAGGTCCACCGTCGCGTCCATATCGGCGCGGGCGGCAACCAGCCGCTCCCGCATCTCCCGCAGTTCCCGCTCCTTCGGGGTGTGGGTGAAGCCGCCGACAACCAGCGCGCAGGGGTGCGTATGGCGCCCGCTGATCATCGCGCAGAGGTCCCCGGCCAGTTTCTTCAGCCGTAGCGCCCGCTCCACCACCTCCCGGTGCGTCTCCACCAGCGGGATGACGCTGGGAACGCCAAAGAAGTCCGGCGCGACCAGATAGTAGGTGTGCAGGATGTGGCTATCCAGAATCTCGCCGTGGAAGTTCAGTTTGCGCAGGAGCCAGGCCTGTTCCGAGAGTTCCACGCCCAGGGCCTTCTCCGTAGCGCGGGTGCTGGTCGTGGAGTGGCCCACGGAGCAGATGCCGCAGATGCGGGATGTGATGTGGTTGATCTCGTGGTAGGGGCGGCCGCGCACAAAGGCCTCAAAGAAGCGGGGCGCCTCCACCACCTCAAAGCGACACTCCTTCACCTCGCCGTTCTTGACGTCCACGACGATGTTGCCATGGCCTTCCACGCGGGTGACATAGTGAACGTTGACGTTCAAAGTGGTCATCGTACCTTCTCCGTTCTGAAGGATCATTTTTGTTTGCAGCGGCTTTGCCGCTGCAAACAAAAATATCTTACTCCCATTTCCCCGTCCCCACTTCCCGATACGCGTTGAACATCGTGAAGTAGTGCATGATGTCGTCCACCGTCAGGCCGGCCTCGTCCAGCACCTCCTCCATCGCGTTCTCGTTGGGGTGGGAGATGATCCCCCGGCAGCCCTCGCAGCCGTCGCCGTAGGTGGGGCAGATGGCCCCGCAGCCGGCCCGCGTCACCGGCCCCATGCAGATGCCGCCCATATGGAAGATGCAGACGTTGCCCTTCAGTTTGCACTCCACGCAGACGGGGTAATCGGGGACCGGCGGCTTCTTGCCCACCAGCAGGGCCTTCACCACCTCCACGAATTCCTCCCGGTCAATGGGACAGCCGGGGACGACGGCGTCCACTTTGACGACGGCGCTGAGAGGCCGGGCCGCGTAGGTCTCGTACCAGTCGGCGTGCTCGCCGTAGACGTAGCGGCGGACCTCCTCCGGGGGCTGGAGATTCTTCAGCGCGTTGACGCAGCCGGTATCGGCGCAGGCGCCCAGCGCGACCAGAATCTTCGCCTGCTCCCGGATGCGCTTCAGCCGCTCCTCGTCCTTCGGACGGGTGATGGAACCCTCCACAAAGGCGATGTCAAAATCCCACCCGTCCAGAGTGGCGGCCTCACGGAAGTTGACAATCTCCACCGCATCCAGCAGGTCCAGGTGGGTCTGCAGGGAGTCCACCACCGTCAACTGGCATCCTTCGCAACTGGCGAAATCAAAGAACGCCACTTTGGGCTTTCCATTCTGCGACGTGCGACCCGCGACTTGCTCCTTGTGACCTGCAACTTGCTCCTTGCTCATCACAGTGCCTCCGGGATGTTCTTGATCTGGGCATAGGTGAAGACGGGGCCCTCTTTGCAGCAGTAGAGGTTGTTGATCTGGCAGTGGCCGCACTTGCCCACGCCGCACTTCATCCGCCGCTCCAGGGAGAGGTAAATCTGGGTCTCCGGGATGCCCTTGCCCAGCATTTCCATGAGGACGAAGCGGTACATGATCGGCGGCCCGCAGGTCACGGCGACGGTGTTGCGGGGGTCCACGGTGATTTTCGGGAACAGCGTGGTGATGACGCCGATGTTCCCGGTCCAGGTCTCGTCGCCCCGGTCCACCGTGACGTGGAATTCCACGTCGTCGCGGGCGGCCCACTGCTCCAGTTCGTCCCGGAAGAGGAGTTCCGCCGGGCGCTTGGCGCCGTAGAGGATGATGACGCGGCCGAAGGAGCCCCGTTCGTCCAGGACCTGGTTGATGAGGGAGCGCAGGGGGGCCAGTCCCAGGCCGCCGGGAGCGAAGAGCAGGTCCCGGCCGCGCATCTGCTCAATGGGGAAACCGTGGCCGAAGGGGCCGCGGATGCCCACCACGTCGCCGGGCTTCATCCGGTGCAGGGCACCGGTCACATCGCCCATGCGGCGGACGCAGAGTTCAAAATGGCCGTTGGACCGGCTGGGAGAGGAAGAGACCGAGATGGGGGCCTCGCCCACGCCGGGGATGGAGAGCATCACGAACTGGCCCGGCTGATGGCCCAGACTCCCCCCGTCCGGGAACTCCACCACGAACAGTTTCTCCAGTTCCGTCATCGGACGGACGTCGGCCAGGCGGGCCATTCTGGGGGCATAAATGGAATCCGTCATCGGGCTACCTCCTGTGCTGAGAGGCGTGGATGGCGTTGAAGGTGTCCACGATATTGATGTGGGTCAGGCAGGCGCGGATGCAACGGCCGCAGCCCACGCAGCCCAGTTTGCCGAAGCGCTCGTAGAGCCACTTCCCCTTGCGGAACATGCGGTGGCGCTGACGGGCCGCGCGCGCCTCCCGGAAGTTCTCCCCGCTGGCGACCCGGGCGAACTCGTCCAACTGACAGGAGTCCCACCGGCGCAGGCGGACCGCTTCCTTCAGGCTCAGGTCGGGGGAGTCAATGACGTTGAAGCAGTAGCAGGTGGGGCAGACGTTGGTGCAGGAGCCGCAGGAGAGACAGCGGTCGCCCAGTTCGGCCCAGATGGGGTGGTCGTAGGCCGTCGCCAGCAGCGAGGGGAGTTCGGCGGCATCAAAGTTCAGCCGGTGCTGGAAGCGGGGCCACTTGGCGCTCATCACCTCGTTGAGCCGCCGGACGTCAGCATCGGCGGCGGGGCGGGCCTGGGCGTACTTCGCCAGCAGGGCCTCCCCGGCCTCCGTGCCCACGTGGACCGTGTAGGCGTCGCCGATGTCGGTCAGGTGCAGGTCGTAGCCCTCGTCCGCCGTCCAGGTGCCCATGCTCTTGCAGAAGGAGTGCTCGTCGCAGGGTTGCAGGCACTCTATGCTGATGATGAGCGTCTGCTTGCGGCGCTCCAGGTAATGGGCGTCGGGGAAGTCGGCGGAGAAGGCCCGGTCCAGGAGTTCCAGGGCATGCAGGTCGCAGGTGTGCATACCGAAGATGACCGTCGGCTCTACTTCCAGGACCGGCTCCACGCTGAACCCGCCGTCCAGATGGAAGACGGCAATCCGTTCCTGGGGTGGCTGCAGGGCCACTTTGGGGGAGAGGATGGAGATATTGTAGTCCAGGCGCATCTCGGCGGGGTCGTAGAGGGGCTCAAAGGCGAACTGCGGCCCCTTTGCCTTCGGCCCCCAGACACGGTAATCCGCCATTAGCGCGCGGACCATGTCCGGAACCTGTTCTTTGGGTAAGACGCGGAGACGCATGCAGATACCTCCTTGAACGTATTTACCTACCACAAAGTGCACAAAGTACTCACAAAGGACACAAAGGGATAAAAAACATCCTTTGTGCCCTTTGTGTAGCCTTCGTGTCCTTCGTGGTTTTTATGGAATGGTTCTCTGGCAGACAGTTACTTTCTAACAGAGTAGGCTCACTTCTTTTCGCGCGACAAAAACCAGACTGCATCCCGGCAGGGCCAGCGGGATGTGCTCCTCGGCGCGGGCCAGGGCCCGAAATAGCCGCAGGATGGGCGGGGGAACATCCCGTTGATGAAGCCAGGGGCTGGGGATCAGGTTGGTCAGCGAGTGAACCGTCCAGTTTTTCAACACCCTCAACCCCAACCGCCGCAACTCCCGCTGAAGACCCCGGCGGGTAAAGAGGGTCAACTGCAGGACGGCGTCTTCAAACGGGTAATCCACAGTCACCGGCGCGGAGGACGGGGGCCGAACCAGCGCCAGGGCCTGCTTCCAGGGCATCCTGTACCGGCGCCCTCCCGCCATCGCGTCCGCCAGAGTCCAGATCAGATCCCCGTTCCAGCGCCCCTCCGCTTCCAGGAACACCGTGCCCCCGGGCTTCAGCACCCGCGCCATCTCCCCCAGGACCCGGGAGTATTCCGGAACCAAACTGAGAATGCTCCCGCAGCAGTTGATGTGGTCAAAGGACTCGTCCCGGAACGGGAGAGAACGGGCATCCGCCACCGTAAAGGCCGGGGGAACGGGCACCCCCGGCCCCGTGCCGTTCAGGGTCTCCTGAATCCAGCGGTTGTACGAACGGACAAAGGGGAACGGCGCCGGGATAGTGAGAAGAGCCGCTCGCTCCCGGGGGAACCGGGCCGCTTTTTCCTGCGCGAACCGGATCATCTGGGGGGAAAGGTCTATTCCCGTCACCCGGGCCCCGAAGGCAGCGTACAGGAAAGACTGGAACCCGGTGCCGCACCCCACATCCAGAACGGTCGGCGGCGCGTACGGTCGGATGATGTTGTGAACGATCAGCGTATGCAGGCGGGTAAAGAGCCACGCGTACCAGGGGAACTCCCGGATTTCGTCGTACTCCCCCGCCAGCCCATCAAAGACGACCCCCGCTCTGGCCGATGGTGGCTCAGCGCTTTCCTCCATGTCTTCCCCCCTGAGAGCGCCGATATTCTACCATGTCCGGCTGAACGGTCAAGTACCTGATGCCAGGGGAAAACCGATGACATCCGTCTGTATCACCGACGGCCCGTCTCCCGGGCCGGGGTTCGGGTCGCCTCCAGTGCCACCCAGTCGTCCATCTGTCTCCGCCCGATGACCGTCAGGCCGGCCCGCTCAAACGCATCCCGGACTTCCTCCTCCTGTCCGACTAACAGGCCGGCCGCGACGAGGCGCCCTTCCGGCGCCAGACGCCGGGCCAAGCCCCCCTCCGCCATCTCCACCAGCACCCCGGCCAGGATGTTGACCGCCACCACGTCAAACCTTCCGACAGCCTGGGCCAGCGACCCCCGGGCCACGCGCACCCGGTCGGCGACGCCGTTGCGGTGGACGTTCTCCCGGGCCACCGTGACCGCCTGGGGGTCCGTATCCAGAGCCAGCACCCGCCCGGCCCCCAGTTTGGCCGCCGCGATGGCCAGAATCCCCGAACCCGTCCCCAGGTCCAGCACCCGCGCGCCGGGATGCACGGTGTCCTCCAACGCCAGAAGGCACATCTGCGTGGTCGGATGGGTGCCGGTGCCGAAGGCCATTCCCGGGTCCAGTTCTACCACGACCTCCTCCCCCGAGGGAGTGTATGGCAGCCAGGACGGACGGATGACCAGGCGCCGGCCCACGTACAGGACGGTCAGGTGTTGTTTCCAGGCCTCCGCCCAGTCCGTCTCGGCGACGAGGCGGAAGACCGGAGCGGGCAGGGGGAGAATCTGGCCCAGGTGCCAGAGGGCCTCCTCCACCCGACGGCGGGTCTGGGGGAGTTCCGCGTCGGCCGGAAGATAGGCGCGGACGGTGATGATGCCGGTCCCGAAGCCCTCCGGTCCGGCCTCCAGCGCCACACCCCGGGGCGCGAAGCGGCTCAGCACCTCCGCCACCGCCTCCGCCCCCTCCCCCGTCGTCTCCACACTGACTTCCAGCCAGTCCATTTCACTAAGGACGACAGACGACAGACCACAGACCACAGACCACGGACGACGGACGGTGGTCCGTGGTCAGTGGTCAGATGTGCTCGTCCATTTCATCAATCACTGTCAGGGTTTTTCCTCCAGCGCCTGTCGGGCGTCCTGGTATCCCAGGTCAATCAGTTCCCGGCTGGTGCGAGGATCGTAGCGGAGAATCTGCAGGAGGCCAATCTCCCGGCTGGGGACAATCACCCGACACCGGATGTAGCGATGCTTCTCGTCCATTTGCTGGGCCACCAGTTGGTTGATCCGCTCCAGTTGCTTGATGTCGTTTTCAAACGTGGCGCTGAGGGCCAGGTCCAGCATCACCGCGAACGCATGCCAGGGCCAGCGGGGCGGGGGGATGTACCGCTCCCCCACCGGGGAGAGCAGGACCACGTAGACCTCGTCGGCCCCAGCGTCAATGGCTACCGACAGCGGCGTGTTGGCCATCACCGCTCCGTCCCAGTAGTGATAGTCCCCAATGCGGGTCCAGGGGTAGACCAGCGGGATGGAACAACTGGCCAGGACATGGGCGGGCGTAATCTCTACCTCCCGGTTGTCAAAGATGCGCAGGTCACCCTTTTCCACTTCCGTCGCGGTGATGAGCAGTCGCTTCTCGGTCCGGGCCAGGGCGTCAAAATCTATGAACCGGTGGAGCGTACGGGCCCAGGGGGAGGTGTCGTAGATGGACCGCCAGGGGCGCAACCGCCAGAAGCGCTGGATGTCCCGGGTCCGGGTGGAGAGCCAGGCCGTCTCCAGGTCCCGCGCCGTCTTCCCCGAGGCGATGGCCGCCGCGTTGATGGCGCCGATAGAGGTGCCGACCAGGATGTCGGGAATCAACCCGGCTTCCTCCATGTACTTGTAGACGCCGCATTCATAGGCGCCCCGCCCGCCCCCACCCGAGAGCACCAGGGCCCGGACGGGTTTCTCCTTCGCTCCCCAGAGCCATCGTTGTTCGGTGTCCATGTCCCCCCTCCAACGGTGGAGCACTCAGAACGGGTTTTTATGACAGCGGCCTGCGGCCGCCATCCCCTTCCCTCTGTGAGAATCAGCGCCTTCGGGGAAGCAGCGCCGGATAGGCCGTCACCAGACGGTAGGCCTCTTCCAGGTCCTGTCGGGTGAGCAGGCCCAGGAACGTGCCCGCATCCACCACCGGTACCACCTCGGCCCCCCATTCGCTCATCTGCTGCTGGATGTCAAAAAGGTCGTCTTCCGGGCTGGCAATCGGGAAGTCCCGCTGCATCACTGCATGGATGGGGACCTGGGGGCCGTATTCTCTCAATCCCCGCAGCACACCCGTGCGGGTCAGCATCCCCACCAGCCGGCCTTCCTCACAGACGGGAAAGTCGGACTGGAAGCCCTCCAGCATCAGGTCCACGGCACGGCTGAGCGGGTCTTCCGGGTGAACCGCCTGGGGAGAATGAGAGTAGGCCTGACGGACCCGCAGCCCGGCCAGCGCCGTTTTGAGTTGGACCAGGCGCCCCTCCTGGGTGGCGCCAGCATAAACGAAGAGAGCCACCAGGATGAGAAAGACATCCCGGCCCAAGAGCCCCAGCAATCCCAGCATCCACGCCAGCCCCTGCCCCACGCGCACAGCCAGAGCGGTAGCGCGGCCGTAGGGCATCACCGTCGCCAGGACCGCCCGCAACACCCGCCCACCGTCCATCGGGAAGGCCGGGAGGAGGTTGAACCCCGCCAGAAACAGGTTGGTGATGGCCAGGTAGGGTAGCAGGTAAGACCAGGAGAGCGTTCCGCCGGACGAAAGGGCGCGCAGAAAATCGGTCCATATCCGCAGGGGGAAAAGGAACAGTGTGAGGAACGCCAGACCGACACCGATGATCCCGCTGGTCACCGGCCCGGCCAGCGCCATCAGCAACTCCTGATAGGGACGGTCCGGGATACGTTCCATCTGGGCCACACCCCCCAGGGGGAGCAGGGTAATTTCGTTGACGCGGCCGCCAAACTGGATAGCGAACAGGCTGTGGGCCAGTTCGTGGAGGACCACACAAAGGAAGAGAAGCAGGGTCACCACCACCCCGAACAGTGCCCCCTGCCACATATTGCTCTGTCCACGCCCGAACTGGACAGCCGCCCAGAGGAGAATCAGGGGAAAGGTGATGTGGACCCGGATAGGAATGCCCTTAATGGTAACAAGTTTCAAAGAACCCATGATGAGTCCTTTCGGTCAACGTTTCCAGGCACCCGGGGCCAGCCCGGAAGATTTTTCGGTATAACTATAGCATACTCCGGGCCGGGTGTCAAAAGGGAATCAGAGAATCAGCGAATCTCTGATTCGCTGATTCTCTCATTCTTGAATCCGGTCCCCCAGGATATTTGCCGCCAGGACGGTGAAGGTCAGGGCAACACCCGGAGAGATGGCCGCCCAGGGGGCATCCCGGAGGTAGGCTCGCCCTTCGGCCAGCATGGCTCCCCACTCCGGGGTCCCCGGCGGGACGCCCAGGCCCAGGAAGTTCAGCGCCGCACCGTTGAGCAGCACCCAACCCAACTGGGTGGCCGCGAAGGCCACCAGCGCCGGGGCCGCGTTGGGCAGAATGTGGCGAATGATAATCCGCCAGGGGCCTGCCCCGACCGCCCGGGCGGCGTCAATATAGGGCTGCGCCTGAATCTCCCGCGCGGTCGCGCGGGCCACCCGGGCATAGGGCGCGGCCGCCGCCAGTCCCACCGCGATGGCGACCGACGAAAGCCCCGGCCCCAGAACAGCGACCACCGCCATCGCCAGCAAGAGACCGGGGAACGCCAGCCATGCATCCACCAGCCGCATCAGCATCACATCCCGCAGCCCGCCGGTTCCACCTGCCGCCAGACCCAGCGGGAGGCCCAACCCCACAGCCAGAGCCAGGGCTTCAGCCCCCATCCACAACGTCCAGCGGCCCCCCCAGAGGAGCCGCGCCAGCACGTCCCGCCCCAGGAAATCCGTCCCCAACCACTCGCCGGGGCCTGGGGGGAGCAGCGCGCGCGAGGGTTCGGTCGCCAGGGGACCGGCGGGTGCCAGATACGGGGCCAGCGCCGCCCCCAGTGCGATGACCGCCAGCCACAGCAGCGAGAACAGCGCCAGCGGCTGACGCCACAGGGGTCGGCGGGGGGAGACGGCCTGCAACTGGGGAATCGCCAGAGCGCACAGCGCGCGCTCCAGCACATTCTGACCGGGACAACGGGGGACTCTCGCCATCCGTTTTCTCCCCTGTTCGTAGTGAGGCACGAAGCGTAGCAAGTGCCGTTGCGTCCGACGCCACTCCGCTTCGCCTCGGCGCGAGCGCCTTCGGCGCGTGGCGCTCCATGGCGGACTACGAACTTACCCCCTCCCCCCGCAGCCGGGGGTCCAGCCAGACCTGGAGGAAATCAGCCAGCAGGCTGGTCAGCAGATAGGCCACAGCACCGACCAGCACCACGCCCCGCACCACCGGGAGGTCCCGCCAGAGGATGGCCTGGACCGCCAGCCGTCCCAGCCCCTGCCGGGCAAAGACCGATTCGGTCACCACGGCGCCGCTCAGGAGGAAACCCAACTGCAGGGCGATGATAGTCACGGCGGGCCCGACCGCCGGGCGCAGGACGTGGAGCAGCAAGATGCGCCGGAGGGGAAGCCCCCGGGCCAGTGCGGCCATCACGAAAGGCATCCGGAGCACCTCCACCACCTGTGCCCGCACCAGCCGGGCCACCGAACCGGAAAGGGCGAAGCCCAGCGTAGCCGCTGGAAGGACCAGATGGCGGAGGTCGCCGCCACCGGCAGAGGGGAACCATCCCAGATAGAGGGAGAAGAGGAGAATCGCGAGCAGGCCGGACCAGAAAACAGGGGTAGAGAGGCCCAGGACCGCCAGCCCGGTTGCCAGAGTGTCCACCCATGTCTCCCGATACAGGGCCGCCAGAAGCCCCAGGACGATGCCCAGAACGGCCCCCAGAATCGCCGCGGCGACGGCCAGTTCGGCCGTCGCCGGGAGTTGCTCCAGAATCATGCGCCCGACAGAGCGGCCATGGAGCCATGAAACACCCAGGTCGCCCCGGGCCAGGTCGGCCAGGTAGCGGGCGTACTGGACAGGCATCGGGTCGTCCAGGCCCAGTTGGGCCCGCCGACGGGCCACCTCCTCGGGAGAGGCGCCGGAGGCCGCCAGCAACGTCTGCGCCGGGTCGCCGGGCGTCAGTTGCATGGCCACAAACGCCAGCGTCGCGGCCAGCCAGAGGACCAGAACCGCCCCCAGCAAACGCCGTAAACCGTATCCGAACATTGGAGCATTAGAGAAGTGCCGGGCGCTTCGGAAGCGCCCGGCACCGGATAGTCACCGCGCCAGGGTGACGTCAATCAGCCAGGGGAACCATCCCTGTGCGTCAAAACGCAATCCCTGGACCCGGTTACTCACCCCGTTCAGGTTCACGTAATCCCGAATGGGGATGACCAGCGCGTTCTCCATCACACGGGTCTGGACCTGGCTGTACAGGTCGGCCCGCCGGTCCCGGTCGGAGACCCGAGCCGCCTCCGTCAGCCAATTGTCCATCTCCGGGTCACTGACTTTGGACCAGTTAAACCCGGCCTGAGAGTGGAAAAACTTGCGCAGGATGTCCGGGTCGCTGCCGGAGAGGTTAAAGGGCATCAGGTGGTGGCGGCCCTCCTGGGCGATCTGGAGCGCCTCGGGGTAACTGACCACCTGGCTGTTGACGCGCACGCCCAGCCGGGCCCACTGGTCAGCCAGCAACTGCCCGACCTCGGGCATGTAGCCCCAGCCCATCAGGTAGAGGTCCAGAGCCAGCGGCTGACCGCCTTTATCCCGGACCCCGTCCCCATCGGTATCTTTCCAGCCGGCTTCCTCCAGGAGTGCGGTCGCCTGGTCGGGGTTGTAGGGGTAGAATTCGCAGACCATCGGGTTGTAGCCGAAGGTGACCGCCGCCAGCGGCCCGCAGGCCACCGGGGAGGTGTCCCGGAAGACGGCGGAGATGACAGCCTGCCGGTCGGTGCCGAAGAGGAGCGCCTGCCGGACGCGCAGGTCATCCAGCGGCGGACGGGTCGTATTCATAAAGAGCATCAGCGAGACACCCGGAATCGCCACCGGCTCAATCCGGAAGTCCTTGCTGCCCTGAAGCCGGGTAGCGTCCTGCGGGGGCACCTCCCCCATCACGTCCGCCTCTCCGGACTCCAGCGCCGGGGAGCGGGTGGCGGGGTCGGTGAAGAAGCGGAACTCCACCTCCTCCAGTTGGGCCGTCCTGTGCTGATAGACCGGCGGCCCCCAGGCATAGTCGGGGTTGCGCCGCAGGAGCAGATGGTCGCCTGGGACGTACTCCACGAAGACGAACGGCCCGGTGCCCACCTGGTGCAACTGGTACTCGCTCCCCCACTTCTGCACGGCTGTGGGGGAAGCCATTGCCAGGTAGACCTGGCTCAGGGAGTCCAGAAGCGGCGCGAAGGGCTCCTTCAGGACGATGCGGACAGTGTACTCGTCCACCACCTCCGTCCGTTCGTAGGGCCCCAGCATGAAACGGGCCTTCTGAGAGGCCAGATCGGGGCTGGTGATGCGCTCCAGGTTGAAGCGGACCGCTTCGGCGTTGAAGGGAGTGCCGTCGTGAAATTTCACCCCTCGCCGCAGGTAGAAGGTATAGACCTTGCCGTCCTCCGAGACCTCCCACTTCTGAGCCAGTCCGGGCACGAACTCCCCCGTCTTGGGGTCCTTGTAGACCAGAGTATCGTAGACGGAGGTCAGAGGGATCCCCAGTTCCGCCGAGGCATTAATGTGGGGGTCAATCCCGGTGGGGGCCAGGGTGAGGCCGTAGACGATGCGGCCTCCCGGTCGGGGCGTGCAGCCTGTCGCCAGTGCTGCCGCCAGCAGCAGAAAGATGAGAAGACGTCGCATGGTTTACCTCCCTTCAGGGTAGGATACGGCGGTGGGATTATACCACGTCTGTTGATCTTGACAAGAAAAATCGGAGGTAACTGTTCAGCCTCACCCCTCCCCCAGCGGCATCGCCGCTGCCGCCGCAGGCCTCGGCCCGAAGGGCCTTCGGCCCGAGGGCGGCGGGGGTGGGGTGAGGAAGCCTGATCGGAGTCCCTGAAAGCCCATCCCGGAGCACTCCATTTGACGGAGCCCCTGTTTAAGGTTATAATCGCCTTGGACAGTTGGGATGAACACAGAAAACCCTGTCATCACGGAGACAACCGATGAGCCAGCCCGTTATCCCTTTTACCCGCGGGGTTCCCCCCGCCGAATCGTTCCCGAAAGAGAAACTGGCCGAATGTGCCACCGCCGCGCTGACGGAGTACGGAGATGAGGTCCTGCAGTACGCTCCGGCCCGGGGCTTTCGTCCCCTGCGCGCCCACATTGCTGCAGAAACTGGTGCCCATGAAGACCAAGTCGTCCTGGGGCAAGGGTCCCTCCAATTGCTGGACCTGCTGGCCCGCATGCTGGTCCGCCCCGGCGACGTCGCCTATACGGAAGAGCCCTCCTACGACCGGGCCATCACCGTCCTGCGGCGGGCTGGGGCGCGGGTCGTTGGCATCCCCCTCCATGATGATGGGCCGGACGTGGAGGCCCTGGAGGAACGACTGCGGGGCGGCGAGCGCCCCGTCCTCTTCTACCTGGTCCCCGACTTCCAGAACCCCAGCGGGTCCGTGATGGCGGCCCGGAAACGGCAGCGGGTCGCCGAACTGGCCCGACAGTACGGGTTCTGGGTGGTGGAAGACCTCCCCTACCGCCGCCTCCGCTACCGGGGCACGGACCTCCCCACCCTGCGGGATTTCGCCCCGGAGCGCGTCGTGCAGATGTCCTCCTACAGCAAACTCATCAGCCCGGGGCTGCGGGTCGGTTACGCCATCGTGCCCCCTGACCTGACCGAACCGCTGGTGAAGATGGCGGAGGACACTTACATCAACGCCAGTTACCTGAATCAGGCCATCGTGTACGAGTTCATCCGCCGGGGCTGGCTGGAGTCCCATCTGGAGTATCTGAAGTCGCTGTACCGCCCCCGGCTGGAGGCCCTGCTGGATGCGCTGGACCGGCATCTGAGCGGAAGAGGCCGCTGGCATCGGCCCGACGGCGGCTTTTTCGTGGGACTGCACCTCAACGGCGCGGTGCGGGCAGAGGACCTGCTCCGGCGGGCCCAGGAGGCCGGGCTCCGGCTGACCGACGGTCGGGGCTTCTTCGCCAACGGCGGCGGCGACGGCTTCGTCCGCCTCCCCTTCTGCGCGCTGACGCCAGAGGAAATCCGGGAGGGAATCGGACGGCTGGCACGGGTAATACCGGACTAACGGAATGGACACTCTCTGGCAGTTCCCGCCCTACCTCTGGCCGCTGGTCGGGGCCGGGGCGCTGGCCCTCGCCCTGGCCCTTTTCGCCTGGCGGCGGCGCCCCGCACCCGGCGCCGGCCTGCTGGCCCTGCTGATGCTGGCCGTGGCGGAATGGTCCGGCTGCTATGCCCTGGAACTGGCCAGCCGGGACGCTTCCCGCGCCCTCCTCTGGGCCAGAATGGAGTACCTGGGGATTGTCACCGTGCCAGCGGCCTGGCTGGCCCTGGTGCTCCAGTACACGGGGCGGGAGAACTGGCTGGCCCGCCGCCGCTGGCTCCTGCTGACGGTAGAACCCGCCCTCACCTGGCTGGCAGCCCTGACGAATGACCTCCACGGCCTCCTCTGGAGCCAGTTTGAAAGGGTTAACCAGGGACCTTACACTTTGACCAGCGTCACCCACGGGGCATGGTGGTGGGTTCACTTCGCGTATTCCTACCTGCTTCTCCTCTTTGGCGCCATCATCCTTGTGCGGGAACTGCTTCGCGCTTCGCCCCCCTTTCGGGGGCAAATCCTCGCTCTGTTATCCGGTGCCCTTTTGCCCTGGCTGGCGAACGCGCTCTACATCTTTGGCCTGAACCCCCTCCATCCCGTAGACCTGACGCCCTTGGCGTTCACCCTCGCGGGCCTGGTGATGCTCCTGGCCCTCCTTCGCTTCCGGCTGCTGGACATTGTCCCTATTGCGCGCAACGTTGTCGTGGACGGGATGGCCGACGGGGTGATTGTCCTGGACACGCAGAACCGGATTGTGGACCTGAATCCCGCCGCCCGGCAAATCATCGGCCGTCCCCCCGCGGAGGTCATCGGACGGCCCATCCAGGAACTCGTCGCCTGGCGGCCCGACCTGATAGAACGGTACCACGACGTCCCGGAGGCCCAGGCAGAGATTACCCTGGGGGCGGGTGAGGGACAGCGCATTTACCAGATGCGCATCTCCCCCCTCTACGACCCGCGCGGCCGGTTCAACGGCCGGGTGATCGTCCTTCGGGAAACCACCACCCTCCGGCAGGCGGAGGAGGCGCTCCGCCAGCGGGACGCCATTCTGGAAACGGTGGCCTACGCCGCTGACCGCTTCCTCCGGATGCCGGACTGGGAACGGGAGATACCGGCCATCCTGGCCCGCCTGGGCGAGGCCACCGGCGTCAGCCGGGTCTACATCTTTGAGAACCACCGGGGGCCGGACGGGGAACTGCTGACCAGCCAGCGCTACGAGTGGGTTGCCCCCGACGCCACACCCCAGATAGATAATCCGGACCTGCAGAACTTCTCCTTCGCTCGGGCAGGCTTCACCCGCTGGATAGAAGCGATGAACCAGGGCAGATCCATCTACGGCCTGGTGCGCACCTTTCCCGAAAGCGAACAGGAGGTCCTGGCCGCGCAGGACATCCTTTCTATCGCCGTGGTGCCGGTCTTCGTGGGAAGAGAATGGTGGGGATTCATCGGCTTTGACGAGTGTCGGTTTGAGCGCACCTGGACCCCGGCGGAGATAGACACCCTGCAGATGGCCGCCAATATGCTGGGGGCGGCCATCTACCGCTCCCGCGTCCACCATCAGTTGGAGGACCAGGCCCATTTCCTGGCCCTGCTGAACGAGATCACCCGCATCGCCATCGGCACCACCGACTTCCAGAACATGCTCCAGGCCCTGGCCGACCGGCTGGGGGAACTCTTCGGGGCCGACGGCTGTTACATCACCCTGTGGGACGAGGATGAGGGGCGGGTCATTCCCCGCGCGGCCTACGGCCCCATGCGAGAAATTTATCCCAACTTCCAGGTCCAGCCTGGCGAAACCACAGCAACGGAGTCCGTCCTGCGCCTGGGACATGCACTGGCGATTGAGGACGTCTTCAATTCTCCGTATCTTAGCCCGCGCATCGCGGCCCAATTCCCTACCCGCTCCATGCTGGCCCTGCCGCTCATCGTTGGCCATCAGAAACTGGGCGCCGCGCTGATTTCATTTCATCAATTCCACCGCTTCACCGCGGACGAAATCGCCCGGGCCGAGTACGCCGCCGCCCACATCGCCCTGGCCGTCGCCAAATCCCAGGCCCTGATGCTGACCCACCGGGAAATTGCCCGGCGCAAACAGGCAGAAGAGCAGTTGCGCGAGTACGCCCGGCAACTGGAAGCCCGCAACGAGGAACTGGACGCCTTCGCCCACACGGTGGCCCACGACCTCAAGCATGCTCTCTCCCTCGTCATCGGCTACGCGGAACTGCTGGATACGCTCTTTCCCCAACTTTCCCCCGAGCAACAGCGCGAGTACGTTCAGACCATCGTCCGGCACGGGCACAAAATGGCCGGCATCATTGACGCGCTGCTGCTTCTGGCAACTGTGTCCCGGCAGGAGATAGAAACGGAACCCCTGGACATGGCCCACGTCGTGGGCGAGGCCCTCTCCCGCCTGAGCGACGCCATCGCCGAATCCCACGCGGAGGTCCGGGTTCCCTCCACCTGGCCCGTTGCACGGGGCTACGCGCCGTGGGTGGAGGAGGTCTGGTTCAACTACATCAGCAACGCCATCAAGTACGGCGGCCAGCCGCCGCGCGTGGAATTGGGCGCCGACTTCCCGCCGGACGCCCCGGGAATGGTCCGCTTCTGGGTGCGGGATAACGGCCCCGGCCTGACGCCGGAGGAGCAGAGCCGCCTGTTCACCCCCTTCACCCAGGCCCGGCATACAGGCAAAGGGTATGGTCTGGGACTTTCCATTGTGAAGCGAATCGTGGAGAAACTGGGCGGAGAGGTGATCGTGGAGAGCCAGCCCGGCCAGGGGAGTCTCTTCGCCTTCACCCTCCCCGCTGTGGAGAAGTTCTAACCGCAGGGCGCAAAGAGCGCAGAGAATATCTACCACAAAGGGTGACTACCTACCCAAGAACCGTTTCATAAAAACCACGAGGGACACGAAGGCCGCACAAAGGGCACGAAGGATGATATTTTATCCCTTTGTGTCCTTTGTGAGTACTTTGTGCCCTTCGTGGTAGGTAATTACCACAAAGGTAACTACCTACCAGGGAACTTTCGGGCAAGCGCCACAAAAGACGCTGGCAAAGGCGCGCCCCTGTAGCGCAGGCCGCCAGGCCTGCATGCAGGCTGACAGCCTGCGCTACGTTATCTGCAAACCGGTCAGGGTAGGTAATTACCCACAAAGACACAATTGTTAATTTTTTAATTGTTAATTTTGACTTTGTGTCTTGGTGTCTTTGTGTCTTTGTGTCTTTGTGGTAAACACCCTCCAAGGAGCAAAAATGATCCATCTGAAAGGCACCGACATTCTGGACGGCGCTCAGTTCACCCGTGAGGAACTGGACCGGATTCTGGATGTGGCCGCCGAGTTCCAGGCCCGCCTCCAGCGGACCCCCTCCCTGGACCTCCTGCGCGGCTACGTCCTGGCGACCCTCTTCTTTGAGCCCAGCACCCGGACCCGCCTCTCCTTTGAGACGGCCATGCACCGCCTGGGCGGGAGCGTGGTCGGCTTCTCCTCGGCCGAATCCACCTCGGTGGCCAAGGGGGAAACCCTGGCCGATACCGTCCGGACGGTGGATCAGTACGCCGACGTCATCGTCATCCGCCATCCCCAGGTCGGGTCGGCGAAGGTGGCGGCGGAGGTGGCGGAGCATCCCGTCATCAACGGCGGCGACGGGGCCGGGCAGCACCCCACCCAGGCCCTGCTGGACCTCTACACCATCCGCGCGGAGAGGGGCCAGGTGGACGGCCTGACTATCGCCCTCTGCGGCGATTTGAAATTCGGCCGAACGGTCCACTCCGGGGTCTGGATTTACCGTCACTACCACTGTCGCCTCATCCTGGTCAGCCCCGAACCGCTGCGGATGCCCGCGGACATCGTCGCCGCGCTGCGGGCGGAGGGGGTGCGGGTGGAGGAGACGACGGACCTGGAGGCCGCGCTGGCCGAGGCCGACGTCCTCTACATGACCCGCATCCAGAAGGAGCGCTTCGCCGACCCCGCCGAGTACGAGCGGCTGAAGGGGAGTTACATCCTCACCCGGGAGATGATAGAGCGGGTGAACCCCCGGGTGACGGTGATGCACCCCCTCCCCCGGGTGGACGAGATCGCGCCGGACGTGGACGGGCTCCCCAACGCCGCCTACTTCCGCCAGGCCCGTAACGGTGTCTACGTCCGCATGGCCCTGCTGGCGCTGGTGCTGGGGCGAATTGGGGAGGGGGTGTGGGTGTGAATGTGGGGCAACTGCTTGCAACTGAAATCAGGACACGGATACACACGGGTTTCACGGATTCGCACGGCTTCGCTCAGAGGGCTCTGCCCGAAGGGATGAAAATCCGTGAAAATCCGTGAAAATCCGTAACATCCGTGTGAACCCGTGTACCGCTGGATCAAAAGTGTCAGGTAGCCAGGTAATTGGGAAGTCGCCATCGGCTGGTCAGAGAGAAGCGCAAGACAACTGCCCGCAATTTCCCTGCGGGCCATATCCGATCGGAGCCGGGAACCATGAAGGATCAATTCCGCATCGTCGGCAAAATCACCCCGCGCAAAGACGCCATCGCGCGGGTCACCGGACGGGAACTCTATTCGGTGGACATCGTGCTCCCCCGAATGCTCTACGGGCGCATCGTCGCCAGCCCCTACGCCCACGCCCGCATCCGGAGCATAGACCCCCGCCCGGCCCAGGCCCTGGGCGCCGTCGTCATCACCTGGGACGACGTCCCCCACGTCCGCTTCAACCAGCGCATCGTCACCGTCCCCGCCGTCCTGCACCGGGATACCACCGTCCTGGCCGACAAGGTCCGCCGCCTGTGGGAGCCCGTCGCCGCGGTCGCCGCGGAGACGGAAGCCCTGGCGGAAAAGGCCGCCCGCGCCGTGCAGGTGGAGTACGAGCCCCTCCCCGTCCTCACCGACCCCATAGAGGCCATGCGGCCCGGCGCCGTCCCCATCCACGAGACCGTCCTCTGGGGCGATAAGGAAATCCCGATTGAGAACAACATCGCCTGCATGCGCCAGATAGAAGAAGGGGACGTGGACCGGGCCTTCGCCGAGGCCGACGTCGTCGTGGAGGGGACCTTCCGTACCCACAAAATCTACCATATGCAACTGGAGCCCAAGACCGCCGTCTGTCGCCCGGAGCCGGACGGCGGCCTGACCGTCTGGGCCACCACCCAGTCCATCCACAACGTCCGCATCCTGTTGGGGCAGATTTTCGGCATCCCCCTGAGCAAGATCAACGTCATCCGCATCCCCGTGGGCGGGACCTTCGGCTCCAGCATCCAGATGAACACCCCCATCCCCATCTGCGCCGCACTGGCCCTCAAGGCCGGCCGTCCCGTGAAGTTGAGCCTGACCCGCGAGGAGGATTTCTACGAGCACGTGGACTACCCCGTCCAGGTCCACCTGAAACTGGCCGCGCGGGCCGACGGGACGCTCCTGGGGGCCGAAATGGAACTGGTCACCGACATCGGCGCGCACAACATCCAGCCCTACTCCTTCCTGGGCGTCTGCGTCGGCTGGCTGGTCTCCCTCTACCGGCTCCCCAACGTCCGCTACAAGGGGATCGCAGTCTACACGAACAAGACCCCGTCCTGCGCCAAGCGGGGCTTCGGCAACCCCCAGATCACCTTCGCGGTGGAGTCGCTCATGGACGAACTGGCGAACCGGCTGGGGCTGGACCCGGTGGAGTTGCGGCGGAAGAACTACGTCGGCCTGGGCGACACCTTCTGGGGACAGGGGCCGCTGGTCCGCTCCATCGTCCAGAGTGACGGGGTGCCGGAACTGCTGGAGGAGGGGAAGCGAATCATCGGCTGGGACCGCCGTCAGCCGCCGGAGGCGAAGACGGGCCGCTACCGCCGGGGTATCGGTATGGCGCGGGGGTTCCACACGTCCAGCGCGGGTGCCCCCCAGCCCGGCGACGTCATTGACTACTCCGGCGCGATGGTCAAAGTCAACCAGGACGGGTCGGTGGACGTCATCACGGCGGTCATGGACCACGGCGGGGGGACGCTGGAGGCCATCGCCAAACTGGTGGCGGAGGTGCTCTGCGTGCCGCTGGAGAAGGTGAACATCGCCGCCGCCGGCACCACGACGACGGTCTACGACGTGGTCACCCACGCCACGCGCGGCGTCTACGCGGGCGGCGGCGCGGCGGTCCGGGCCGCGCAGAAGGTCCGCCAGGAACTCCTGGAGACGGCGGCCCGTTACCTGAACGTCATGCCCGACGCGCTGACGATTCGGCTGGATGAGGACCTGGGCCAGGGGGTCATCTACGCCCCGTCCATCCCGGAGCGCCGGATGACAATTGCCGAGGTCGCCACCCGCTGCTGGACGGAGAGTTGGAAGACCATTGCGGCGGTGGAGAGTTACCGGCCCACCAGTTGCCCGCCGGCCTACATGACCGCCTTCGTGGAGGTGGAGGTGGATACGTGGACCGGCGTCATCCGGACGGTGCGGGCGGCCCTGGGCAGCGACTGCGGGACGGTGATCAATCCAGACCTGGCGGCGGGGCAGTTGGAGGGGGGCCTGCACATCGGCGCGGGGTTTGCCCTCTACGAGGACAACCTCTGGGACGAGCAGGGGCGGACGCTCTCGCGCGGGTACATGGTGGACGCCAAAATCCCCGGCGTCTGCGAGAGCCCGAGGGTGGAAAACCTCGTCACGTACTTCGCCCACACCTACGAGCCGACGGGACCGCTGGGGGCGAAGGGCATCGGCGAGGCAGCGTCCAACCCCGTCGCGGCGGCCTACGCCAACGCCGTCTACAACGCCATCGGCGTCCGCTTCTACGAGTTGCCCATCACGCCGGAGAAAGTGCTGGCAGCGCTGAGAGGACAGGAAAACCACGAAGACACCAAGACACAAAGTTAAAATAATTGTAACTACCACCCACGAACCGTTTCTTTAAAACCACGAAGGACACGAAGGCCGCACAAAGGGCACGAAGGATAATATTTTATCCCTTTGTGTCCTTTGTGGTAGGTAATTACAAATAATTTTTTCTTCGTGTCTTCGTGTCTTTGTGGTGAGCAATGAATGCGTATGAGGGAAACGATGCATATCACGAATTCCCACATTCTGGTGCACGAGTTTGATTATCTGGAGCCGACCTCGGTGGAGGAGGCGGTCGGGTTGCTGGACCGGTACGGGCCGGAGGCGCGGGTGCTGGCGGGCGGGACGGACCTCATCGTCCAGATGAAAATGGAGCGGCTGGCCCCCCGGTACGTCGTCTCCATCGGCCGCGTCCCCGGACTGGACGGGATAGAGGCCCGGAACGGCCACACCCGCATCGGCGCGCGCACGTCCATCCGGACGCTGCGCAACGATCCGTGGGTGCGGGCCCGCTACCCGGTCCTGGCGGAGGCCTGCGCGTCCTTCAGCACGACGCAGGTCCAGGTCATGGGCACCCTCGGCGGGAACCTGGGCAACGCGTCCCCCGCGTCCGATACGGCCCCCGCCCTCATCGCGTACGACGCGGAGGCCGTCCTCCGCGGGCCGAAGGGGGAGCGCCGTCTACCGGTGGAGGAGTTCTTCCTGGGGCCGGGGCGGTCCGTTCTGGGGCCGGGGGAACTGCTGGTGGCGGTGGAGTTGCCGCCGCCACGGCCGGGGACGGGCGGGGCGTTCCTGAAAATCACCCGCGTCACGGCCGACCTGGCGAAGGTCAATGCCGCCGTCGTGCTGGTCCGGGAGGGCGACCGCGTCGCCGACGCGCGGCTGGTCTTCGGGGCCGTCGCGCCGACCCCGCTGCGGGCCCGGAAGGCGGAGGCCGTCCTCATCGGCCAGGCCTTCGGCGAGGAGGCCGTCCTGGAGGCCGCACGGGTCGCCTCGGAGGAGGTCCGCCCGATAGACGACGTCCGCTCCGCGGCCTGGTACCGGCGGGAGATCACCCGCGTCCTGGCCTACGACGGCCTGCACCGGGCCTGGGAGCGGGCCGGACAGCCCGCCGGACCGTCTCCGGCAGCGCCCGCTTCTCCGCCGTTGGCCGCTCTCCCGCCCCGCGCGCCCCGCCACATCCGCGCCGACCAGGAGGTGGAGGTCCACCTGACGGTGAACGGCGAGCGGCGGCGGGTGTGGGTGGCCCCCAACGAACTGCTCCTCAACGTCCTGCGGGAGAAACTCCACCTGACCGGCACCAAGTACGGCTGCGGCATCGGCGAATGCAGCGCGTGCACCGTCCACGTGAATGGCCGATTGGCCCTCGCCTGCCTGGTCCTGGCCGTCGCGGCCGACGGCAGCGAGGTCCTGACGGTGGAGGGACTGGCGGAACGGGACGGGAAACTCCACCCCCTGCAGGAGTCCTTCATCCGGCATGCGGCTTTCCAGTGCGGCTACTGCACCCCCGGCATGCTGATGACGGCGAAGACTCTGCTGGAGGAGGTCCCCTACCCCACCGAGGAGGACGTGCGGGACTATCTGAAGGGCAACCTCTGCCGCTGCACAGGCTACGCGGCGATCGTGCGGGCGGTCATGGATTGCGCAAAGGGATTGTGAGGTTCGCGCACGGGGAGAAGGAATGCCTGTGGTTCGCCTGAACCGCCGGAATCAAATCGTCCTTCCCAAAGCGGCCCGTGAGGCCCTGGGCGTGAAGCCCGGTGGGCGACTGTTGGTCCTGATTGAGGAAGGCAGTGTTCGGTTGCTCCCGGAGCCGGAAAACTGGAGCGAGTGGATGTACGGGCTGGGTGCTGAGGCATGGGCATCTCTGGGAGGAGGAGAGGCATTCTTTCGGGAGGAGCGATCTTCGTGGGAAAGGCAGGATTGATTCAGTGGCTTTCATAGGAGTTTTGCTGATCTTCGTGTCTGTGGAGAGAGAACACACAATTTAGCACCCCAATCGCGGAGGAATAGGATGCGTAAGAGAGACCTGTGCGACACCTTTCGCAGTTTGTCACACTTCGTTTGGACAAAACTCCGTCAATGTTACGAAAACTCAATACGGTGGGAGGAAACAACCATTACGGATCACATTTTGTTGACCTTGAGACGCAAACATCCCGAGGAGATTCTAATTCATAAATTTACAAGACAACAAGAATCTCAGACTGGTGCCGATATGGAGTTCTGGCTAACCGGTTCCAGTCGCAAGTGGTTTGGATTGAGAATACAAGCAAAGGTCATAGAACCTTCAAGTCTCAAATACCCTTATCTCTATTCTCGCAACAACCGTCAACAATACCAGTACGATGCTCTGATTCAAAGCTCGTTAAATTCTAACCCGAAGGTTGTGCCCTTGTATTGCTTGTACACTTTTCATCCTTGCCTTGATGCCTGGCCTCGCCGTCGCTACTATCATCGCCGTGTCTGTCCCGACGGCTGTCGTTGTTGCATTGATTGTCTTGGCAACTATCGTTGTTGCATCTATTATCTTGAACTGCAAATCTTAGCCCAACTTTGTCCTCTGGATTGTCTTTGCCATAAGGGTCGTCCTCGCCCCTCATCTTTTGGATGTTCATGGATTCCAGCAACGCTAGTAAAGGAACTCGCACAACAAGGCCAGCCAACAGCACTGAGAGATTTGTTCCGGTATATGTCGCCATGGTGTCGTACCGTATGTGGCCCAACGGGTGATTTGCCCCAGCGCGCATTCCACTGGTGGCAAAGCGTTGGAAATACAGAGAGGGGAGATGCAGGCGTTGAACTGGTTGAGGAGCCACCACTATACGTACAACAACTAATTGGCGGGGGAATCCCGAGAATGCCCGAAGAGCGGCCTATGAGTGCTCTGGTTATTATCAAAGAGAGCAGTGATGAAGAAGCAACACGGAACGATCGTAAGGGTACCAGGCAACAGTGGTAAAACTTGCGTTGATCTATGTCCCCATCTTCAAAGGAGGCATGATGTTGCCCGAATTTGAACTGCTGATGCCCCGGACGCTGGCGGAGGCGCTGGAGATGCTGGCCGGGCGGGCGCCGGACGGGATGCCCATTGCGGGTGGGACCAACGTCATCCCGGACCTGCGGGGCGGGCGCTACCGGCCCGCGTGTCTGGTCAACGTGGCGGGGTTGCCCGAACTGAGCGGCATCCGCCAGGAGGACGGGATGCTGGTCATCGGCGGCGGGGTGACGGTCGCCGAGGTTCTGGAGGACCCGCTGGTCGCCCGGTATGCCCCGGTGCTCCGGGAGGCGGCCCGGTCCCTGGCCAGTCCCCTGGTCCGCAACCGGGCCACCGTCGCCGGGAACCTGGCCAACGCGTCCCCCGCGGCCGATATGGCCCCGCCGCTCCTGGTGCTGGACGCGGAGGTGGAACTGGCCAGCCGGGAGGGCACCCGCCGCGTCCCCCTGAAGGACTTCTTCCTGGGCGTGCGGCGGACCGTCCGCCAGCCCCACGAGTTGATCACCGCCATCCGCATCCCCCTGCCGCCCGCCCACTCCCGCGCCCGCTTCTTCAAGGTCGCGCTGCGGAAGGCCGACGCCATCGCAGTGGTGAACAGCGCGGTGCGGGTGGACCTGGGGGACAACGGTTCCTGCCAGACGGCGCGTATCGCCCTGGGCGCCGTCGCCCCGACCCCCATTCGGGCCTACGAGGCGGAGCGCGCGCTGGAGGGCCAGTCCCTCATGCCGGAGGTCATCGCCCAGGCTGCCCGTCTGGCTGCGGAGGCCACTCGCACCATTGACGACATCCGCGGCTCCGCGGCCTACCGCCGACATGTCACGGAGGTGCTGGTGCGGAGGGCGCTGGAAGGGATTGGAGTAGGGATTATGGAGTAGGGAGTATGGGGAAGATTGACGGTTTCCAGCAACTGGATGCATGGCAAGAGGCCCACGCCCAAAAGGAACTGCTGGCACAGGCCGAGACCGTCGGCAAGATTCTGAACGGCCTGATTGCCAGCACTGAGCGCCGTCGCGCTGCCCCCCTAATCCCTACTCCCTACTCCATACTCCATACTCCATACTCCCTAATCCACACCCCCTACTCCGAGGAGGCAACATGCAACCCAAACTGATCACCCTGACCATCAACGGCCGGACCCATCAGGTCGCGCTGAAGCCAAACGTCACGTTGCTCCACGCCCTGCGGGACCTGGGGTATACGGACGTCAAGAATGGCTGCGAGAAGGGAGATTGCGGCGCCTGCGCCGTCCTGCTGAACGGCCGGGCTGTCAATAGTTGCCTGGTGCTGGCCTGGCAGGCCGACGGCGCCGAAATCACCACCGCCGCCGGACTGGGGACGGTGGACCACCCCCATCCCATCCAGGAGGCGCTGGCGGATAGCGGTGGGGTCCAGTGTGGCTTCTGCATTCCGGGGATTGTGGTCTCAGCGAAGGCGCTGCTGGACCGGAATCCCAACCCCACCGAGGAGGAAATTCGGGAGGCCATCTCGGGCAACCTGTGCCGGTGTACCGGATACGCCCTCATCGTGGAGGGAATCAGAAGAATCATAGAATCAAAGAATCAATAGAATCGCTGATTCTTCTGATTCTTCTGATTCTTCTGATTCTCCTGCAGGAGGCAGAAATGACCTATGAGGAATGGGAGGCCAGCGTCCACGTCCGTATCAGGCAGGAAACGATCTGGCAGTTCTTTGGATACCGCAAGGCCTTGTTTCTCTACGACCTGGCCTGGGAAGATTGCGAGAAATTGAGGCGAGACTTCAGAGGGAGGGCCATTGCCGACCAGTTGATCCGAAGTGCCGGTTCGGTCTGTGCCAATCTGGAAGAGGGACACGGACGTGGGTACGGCAAGGAGCGGGACTGGTTCTTCAACGTGGCGCTGGCCTCTGCCCGGGAGACGAAAGGGTGGTACTGGCGGGCCCGCCGACTGCTCCCCCGAGAGGTTCTGGAACATCGTCTGGCCCTGGTGGACGAAATCATCGCCCTCATCGTCACCGAACAGCGCCAGCAGCAATCCCGTCGCCTACCCCAGGCCCGCGTCTCCCGCCGCTAACTTCCGATCTCTGATTCTCCGATTCCCTGATTCTCTGATTCTTTGATTCTCTGATTCTTTGATTCTCTGATTCTTTGATTCTCTGATTCTCCGATTCTCCGATTCCCCTGGGGAGGAACCATGGCCAATTTCAAAGTGGTGGGCAAACCCATCCGTCGCTTTGATGCCCTGAGCAAGGCCGTCGGGGCCACCGTCTTCGCCGACGACTTCAAGATGCCGGGTATGCTCCACGGCAAGGTCCTGCGCAGCCCGTACCCCTCGGCCCGTATCGTCCGCATAGACCCCAGCCGGGCCCGCGCCCTCCCCGGCGTCGTCTGCGTGCTGACCGCCGCCGACATCGGCTACGCCAAAATGGTCGCCGACATCCCCGGCCAGACCGGGCAACGGGAACGCCGGGGCTCCGAGACCCCCGTCCTGGCCTGGGACCGGGTCCGCTACAAGGGCGAGGCGGTGGCCCTGGTCGCCGCCGAGACCGAAGAGATCGCCGAGAGGGCCCTGGACCTGATAGATGTGGAGTACGAGCCCCTGCCCGGCGTCTTTGACCCGCTGGAGGCGATGAAACCGGGCGCGCCGGTCGTCTTTGAGCCCGATAACATCGTCGCCCGGTGGCGCATCCGCAAGGGCGACATTGAGGCCGGCTTCGCCGCCGCCGACCTCATCATTGAAAACACCTACCGGGTCCCCTTCGTGGAGCACGCCTACATGGAGCCCGAGTCGGGCGTCGCCTGGGTGGATGAGCGCGGCGTCATCAACATCCGGGTCTCCACCCAGGTCATGGAGCACTTCCGTACCGTCGCCCGGACGATTGGTGTGCCCCAGAACCGGGTCCGCATCCAGGGCGCGTTCGCCGGTGGCGGCTTCGGCGGCAAGGAGGACATCACCGTGGAGGTCTTCCTGGCCCTGCTGGCCCTGCACACCCGCCGTCCCGTCCGCCTGGCCTACACCCGTGAGGAGTCCATCCTGGCCCACTCCAAGCGCCACCCGTACATCATGCGCTACCGGACCGGGGTCAAACGGAACGGGCGCATCACGGCGCTCCAGGCGGAACTGATCGCCGATTCGGGCGCGTACCCGTACCTGAGCCCCTACGTCTCCCTCTACTCCACGGTTATGGCGACCGGCCCGTACCGGATAGACAACGTGTGGGTGGATACCGTCGCGGTGGCGACGAACAACCCGTTCACCAGCGCCTTCCGGGGCTTCGGAGGGCCCCAGCCGTGCTTCGCCTACGAGCGACAAATGGACGAGATTGCCCGTGCGCTGGGGCTGGACCCGCTGGAGGTGCGGCGGATCAACTATCTGCGGACGGGCGACACCACGGCCACCGGGCAGGTGGTCCACAGCGCGGTCCTGCTGGAGGAGTCGGCGCGGCGGGCGCTGGAGGCGCTGGGCGAACGGACGCCGGACCGGGGCCCCATCAAAGTCGGCCGGGGCTTCGCGTCCTACTTCCAGAGTTACGGCCGCCTGATGTGGCTCCACGACACATCCCAGGCCTGGGTGGGCCTGGAACTGGACGGGACGGTGGTCATCCGCTGCGGCGCGCCGGACCCCGGCGGCGGACAACTCTCCAGCCTCTGCCAGATCGCCAGCGAGGTCCTGGGCGTGCCGCTGGAGAACGTCGTCGCCTATACCCCGGACACGGCACTCACCCCGCTGGCCGGCACCACCACCGCCACCCGCCAACTCTACATGTCCGGCAATGCCGTCCTGCAGGCCGCCACGGCCATCCGCAAGACCCTGCTGGAGCGGGCGTCCAGGTACTTTGAGGAGGACCCAGACGACCTGGACCTGGCGGACGGGCGGGTGTTCGTCAAGAACGACCCGGACCGGTCCATGCCGCTGGCGGACCTGGTGCGCATCTGTGCGGCAGAGGGGTTGCCCCTCTCCCACCTGGCGATGTTCAAGGCCCCCTTCCGCGACCCCATAGACCCGGAGACCGGTCAGGGGGACGTCTTCCCGGACTTCACCTTCGGGACCTTCGCGGTGGAGGTGGCGGTGGACACGGAGACGGGACAGGTGGAGGTCCTCAAGAGCGTGGCCTGCCACGACGTGGGGCGGGCCATCAACCCCGCCGCCGTCATCGGGCAGATACAGGGGGGAAGCCACCAGGGGCTGGGGTACGCCCTGATGGAGAACCTCATCGTGGAGAACGGGGAGATCAAGACCCCGTCGCTTTCGGAGTACCTGATCCCCACCTCGGTGGACTACCCGACGACGCAGGTCATCCTGCTGGAATCGGGGACGGGCGTGGGGCCGTTCGGGGCCAAAGGCATCGGCGAGCCCGCGCTGACGCCCGTCGCGCCGGCGGTGGCCAACGCGGTGGCGGATGCCATCGGGGTGCCCATCAACGAACTCCCCATCACGCCGGAGCGGGTGCTGCGGGCGCTCAGGTGACCAACGTGCCAGGCACTTCCCGAAGTGCCTGGCACGTTCAGTCAGAGGCCACCAACGCCCTCAGCGTCCCCACGGCCTGCACGTCCACCGGAATCCCGTCTATCTCCTGGGGGACCAGGTCCTCGGCGTCCAGTTCTTCCGGCGGCACCTTGTGGGTCACGGAGACGATGAGGGCCAGTTCGCCGGTATACTGCCCGTCCCGCTGGCGGAGGCCGATGCCGACCCCGACGACGTTCGCTTTGCGCATCAACTCCGCCTCGTGCGCGGCCTTTACTGCCTGAATGCGCGCAATCTCGTCGTTCATCCTTCCTCCGCCATTTCCTCCAGCCAGCGCTCCAATCCGGCCCGAATCTGGGGCAACAGCCGCTCCCGCTCCCGGTCCGGGGCGGGAAGCAACGGCACCAGTTCCTCCGCCATCGCGGTCAGGTCGGGGCGCCGGCCCTTTTCCAGTGCCGCCTGCAGGCGCTGGCGGACATGCCGGAGATACCCGGCCAGCGGGCGGGCGACCTCCGGCCCGCCCAGCGGCCCCCGGCCTGGCACCACCGTCCGGACAGGCGGAGCCCCCTCTTCCAGGCGGGTCAGCGCCTCCAGCCAGCGGGTCGGAGAGGGCGCCTCAGAGAGTGGCGGTTGGGTCTGCAGAACCACGTCGCCGGTAAAGAGCACCGCCCGGGTGGGAAGCCACACCCACACGCTGCCCGCCGAGGGGCCGGGCACCGCCTCCACCGTGACCGGGATTTCGTCCTCCAGCGTCACCCGCCCGTCCACGACGATTTCCGGCGATGGAACATGTACCCCCTCCGGGGAGAGAATCGCCCTCCCCTGGGGAGCATAGCGGCGGTTCCAGTCCTCCACCAGTGCCTGCGGCAGATTCTCTCCCCGTTCCCGGATTTTCTGCCAGGTCCCGCGCCCGGCAATTATCGGCACCCCCACCCAGAGCGCGCCCAGCAGCCGGTCCGGATGGTCGTCGGTCAGAATGAGGTAACGGATGGGGCGCCCGATGGCGCGCGCCGCTTTCCGCCAGGCCTGGTAGTCGGAGGGGAACGGCGGCGCATCTATAGCGACCACCCACCGCCCGGTCACCACCAGGCCCACATTCATACCAGGATAAACAGAGGATACGTAGACACCAGAGGCAATCTCTTCCATCACCAATGATCCCGTTCCCTTACCCGCGATACACATCCCGCCTGTGTCCAATGTGCAGTATCGTCACAGTTTTCTGCTCATCGTCAATCTCATAGATGACCCGATAGTCTCCCACACGAATCCGCCAGCCATCGCGGCCGGTTAACTTGAGACATCCCGGCGGTCGGGGATTCTGCCCCAGCGCCCGGATGGCATCGCGGACATTTTCATAAGCCCCACCGGGCAGGCGCGCCAGTTCCTTTTGAGCCCGGCGCAGGATCAGGACAGTGTACTCCTTCATCGCGCTCGCTCTATTTCCTCAACCGCCTGCTCAAAAGGAATCGCCTCATCCTGCGATGCCTTGGCCCGGTCATAAGCACGAATGGCCTCCAACTCCTCCAGGGCTTCCAGCAACCGTTCATAGTCCGCAATATCCAGAAGCACCCCGACCCGAATGCCCTTTTCATCTGTGACGTATCGCATATTCCAGATAATCGTGCTCATTGCCCTTCACCTCCCAATCACGTCTTGGGGATTTCCTTCAGTATCTCCTCCACCCGCCCGCGCGGGGCGGCGGGGGCACTCCCCTGGGCAAAGCGGGCCTGCCCACCGCCTTTGCCCCCCAGCGGTTCGGCAATGGCCCGCAGGAGGGCCGTCGCGTCGGCGGGGACTCCCTCCGCACAGGCCACGCAGAGGTGGACCCGCTCCCCTCCGACCGAAGCGACCAGCGCGACCGTGCCCGGATGGGCGGCGACCTTCTGGGCCAGCGCCCGCAGGTCGGCGGGGTCCCAGTTCTCCTCCACCGCCCGGGCCACCCGCAGCGGCCCCACCGACACCGCCGTCTCCGCCAGCCGCGCCGCCTCCACCTCCACCAGCCGCTCCCGCAACGAGCGCGCCTCCCGCCGGGCCGCCTTCGCCTCCTCCTGCAGACGGCCCACCGCCTCCGGCAACTCCCAATACCCCACCGTCAGCATCGCGGCCAGGTTCTGCAGCACACCATTTTTCAGCCGGTAATCCCGCAGCGCCCGCCCGCCGCAGACAAACTCCACACGCGTCTCCTGTCCCCGATAGTCCAGGCGGAGCACCTTCAGCAGGCCGATCTCGCCGGTCCGGGCGACGTGCGTCCCGCCGCACGGGTTCAGGTCAAAGGGACGGCCTCCCTCATCGCCGGCCACCTCCACCAGGCGGATGGGCCCTTCTACCTGCGGGGGGCGGCGCAGGGGGAGCGTCGCCACGTCCTCCGGACGCACGAAGTACGCCCGCACGGGCCGGTCCTCCCAGATGACCCCGTTGACCCGATCCTCCACCTCCTCCAGCGCCTGGCGCGAGAGGCGCGGGGCATTCAGGTCTATGGTGCTGACCTCCGCGCCCAGGTGGAAGGAGACGGTATCCGCGTCCAGCAACTGCTCGCAGGCCGCGGAGAGCAAATGCTGACCGGTGTGCTGCTGCATGTGGTCAAAGCGGCGGGGCCAGTCTATCTCGCCGGTCACCTCGTCGTCGGGGAGGGGGGCCGCCAGGATGTGCACGACGGCCCCGTCCGGCTCCCGCACCTCGGCGCCCAGGACCGGGACGCCGCTCAGATGGCCCCGGTCGGAGGGCTGACCGCCGGAGGTCGGGTAGAAGGCCGTGCGGTCCAGAATCACCGCCGGATGGCCGTCCCAGGTCAGACGCTCCACCACCCGGGCGGTGAAACAGGTCAGGTAGGAATCGGTATAGTACAGGCGATGGGTCATGGGGAATGACCAATGAACAAATGACCAATGACGAAATGACCAATGAACAGGGAAATGACCAATGACGAAATGACCAATGAACAAATGGCCGAATGACCAATGACTAATGGGTGGACAGGTCCGGGTTCAGCGGGAGGGTGAAGAAGAACGTGGAGCCTTTTCCGGGCTGGCTCTCCACCCAGATACGGCCCCCGTGGGCCTCCACGGCCAGTTTGCAGAACGCCAACCCAATCCCCGTGCCCCGCACCCGTTCGTTGGGGAGACGGGCAAAGCGGTCAAAGATGCGCTCCTGATGCTCCAGCGGGATGCCCGGGCCCGTATCGGACACCGCAAACCGGAGCATATCCGCCGATAGGCGCTCTACAGTCACCCGTATCTCCCCCTCGGGAGGGGTAAACTTGATCGCATTATCCAACAGGTTGGTCAGCGTCCGCAGGAGCAGATTCCGGTCCGCGCTGACCAGCGGAAGGCCCTGGGGCACATAGAAGTTCATATGAATGTCCCGCCCGACTGCCACAGGCCTCAACTGTTCCACCGCCTCCCGGACCAAGTCCTCCACGTCTATCAACTGATAGTTCAATTCCGCCTTTCCGGACTCCAGACGGGCGACGCCCAGGATGGAATCAATCAGCCCAAACAGGCGCTCGCCGCTCCGCTGGGCCACCGCGAACAACTGGTCCAGCGGGATGTCCATCGTCGGGTCCTGGATGCGGGCGCGGATCAGTTCCAGACTGCTCATAATGGAAGAGAGGGGATTTCGGAGGTCGTGGACGATCATATGGGTCAGGTCTTCCCGCACCCGTTCCAGCCGCAGCCGCTCAGCAATGTCGTGAAGGACCCACTGGATATAGGGCGTATGAGCGTGGAAAACCCGAGTGGCCCGCACTTCAAAGGGGAAAATCCGCCCATCCCGATGCCTCACCTCCAGGTCGCCCAAAATATCTTCGCCCTGAAGAGCCCGCTCCAGCCACCCCTGGGCTCTCTCCGAATGAACGATCAGGGAGAACATCTCCTGATGGAGGAGTTCCTCCCGGGTGTACCCCAGCATCAGGCAGAACCGGCGGTTGACATCCGTGATCTGGCCCCGCGCGTCGGTGATCAGGATGGGGTCGGCGCTACTCTCAAAGAGGTTAGAGTACCGTTCCTCCGCATCGCGGGCCCGGTTGAAGTGGCGGGCGTTCTGGATCGCGCTGGCGGCCAGCGCGGCCACGTTCAGCAACAATTTGATCCCCCCCTCATCCCAGGACCCCTCCACAGGGTTGATCGCCTCCAAAACGCCCAGAACTTCATTGCCCAGGCGAATAGGAACCGCCAACAGGGTGCGCGTGCGGAATCCCGTTTCCCGGTCCACTCCGGAGTACCAGCGGGGGTCCCGGTCCACCGAGGGGACCACGATGGGGAGACCGGACTGAGCGACCCAACCGGCAATGCCCTGCCCGGGCTTCAGGCGAACACCCACCACCTGGTCAGCAGCAGCGCCCGTCGCCACCCGGAAGACCAGATCGCGGGTCTGTTCATCCACCAGGGCAACGGAGGCCGCTTCTACCTTGAAGTGGTCCCGCACACTTTCCAGCAATGAGTGGAGGACATCCTCCATCTCCAGGGAGGCTGCCAGTGCCTGACCGGTGCGGTGGAGAAAAGCGACCTCCTCCAGTTGCCGCTGGGTCTGCCGCAGCAGTTGGGCGTTGGCGATGGCGATGGCCGCGTGGTCGGCGAAGGCCGCCACCGCGAGGGCATCCTCTTCGGTATACGCGTTCGGCTGGAAATTATCCACCGTGAGCACACCCACCACCTGCCCCCGGGCCACCAGCGGTGCCCCAATCCACCCGTGGATCACCGGGACCCCGGGGATGTTCTGCCATCCCTCCTCCTGCTGGACATCGGCGCAGACCAGCGGCTCGCGGCGGGCCACCACGCGAGCCATGATATGGCTCCCCTCCACAGGAAGAGTCAGGTTCCGCACCGCCTCCGGGTGCTCAAATCCCCGCCAGGCGCGGATGACCAGTTGCTGGCCCTCCAGCAGGAAAATGGACGCGCTGTCGTAAGCAACGACCTGGCTCAGGGATTCCAGGATGAGCGGGAGCACCTCATCCAGGTCCAGCGTGGCCGTCAGGGCACGGGCGATCTCCCGCAGGGTATCCGCCAGATGGCGCCGCTGCTCCTCGGCCGCGAAGAGCCATGCGTTCTCCAGCGCGACGGTGGCCTGATCGGCGATAAACTGCAGCGCCTGCAGGTCCGCATCACCGAAGTAGCCCGGGCGGGAATCCGTGCAGGTCAGAACCCCAATGGGCCGACGGGGGGAAATCAGCGGCACACAGAGCGCCGATCGGGTCTGAACGGTCAGATCGGGCTCCGGCAGTTTCAGCCAGCGGGCGTCCTTCTCCACGTCATCCACCCGCGCGGCCTGACGGTTGCGGAGAACCCAACCCGCCAGCCCCTCTGCCAGCGTCCGTCGTGCCACATCCAGGCTGCCCCGGTGGAACTGTCCCTCATGGAGCAGAAGGACCATGGCGGGCTGCCCGCTCTCATTCAGCAGGATCAAACTGCCCAGGTCCGACTCCACCGTCTGCAGACTGAGCGCCAGCGTCCGCCGCGCCACACCATCCAGGTCCAGCCCGGCGGCCAGTTCCCGGACCACCTCCATCGGCCAGGCCGGGTCTTTTACCAGATTCCGTCTACGCCGTTTCATCAAACTCTACCACTTCCCTTCCCTGGAGTTTCTCCAGCACCTTCTCCACAATCAGGTCCAGATGATGGGAGTTGGCCACAAAATCCAGCCGGTCCGAAGGGACAGTCAGGACGGGACAGAGGTTGAACCGGCCAATCCAGTCCTCGTACAACTCGTTCAACTGCGCCAGGTATTCCGGCGCGATGTTTCGCTCAAGGGGACGCCCCCGCTGGGCAATACGGGCCATCAGCGTCGGGACCGATGCCCGCAGGTAGACCACCAGGTCCGGCGGAGGGAGCAGCGCGCTCATCACCTCGTACAATTCCCGATAACTGCGGTAATCCCGCTCGCTCATCAGCCCCTGGCGGTAGAGGTTGCAGGCGAACACCTCCGCGTCCTCGTAGACGGTCCGGTCCTGCACCACGGAGTTGGGCCGTTGCAACAGTTGATGGTGATGGCGAAGGCGTCGGGAAAGGAAAAAGACCTGGGAATGGAAACTCCAGCGGGCCATGTCCTGGTAAAAATCGGCCAGATAGGGGTTGTCGGAGACGGCCTCAAAGAAGGGCTCCCAGCCCAGCCGTTCCCCCAGCATTCCGGTGAGGCTGGATTTGCCCACGCCGATGTTGCCCGCGATGGCGACGAACCACTTTTTCATTCCTCACCCCCGGCCCGAGGGAACGAGAGAATAAATGTGCTCCCCTTTCCCACCTCGCTTTCCACCCGAACCGAACCGCGATGCGCCTCCATAATCTCCCACACCAGAGCCAGACCGATGCCCATCCCTCCAAAGCGACGGGTGGTGGAGCCGTCTACCTGATAGAACCGTTCAAAAATATGGGGGAGATGCTCCGGCGGAATCCCGATACCTTCGTCCTGGAACGCCACATTGACCCACTTCCCCTCGGACCATGCGCGAATCCGCACCGTCCCTCCTTGAGGGCTGAATTTGATGGCATTATCCAGCAATTGCGAAAGGGCCAGCAGGAGATGCTCCCGGTCGGCCAGGATGGCAGGCACGCCCCTGGGGACTTCGGTTACAATCGTGATTCCAGCGTCCTCAGCCCGATGGCGGTAGTGCTCCACCACCCAGTCCAGCGCTTCTGGGAGGGAATAGGGAGCCATGACCATAGATTCGGGTCGGACGGCGCGCAGAGCAGTGAGATTGCCAATCATGTGAGCCAGTGTCTGGGTCCGCTCATAAACAATCTGGAGAGCAGAATGTTGCAGGGGCTGAATGGGCCCCAGTTCACCGTTCAACAGCAATTCCACGTACCCCTGGACCAGTGTGAGGGGTGTGCGGAGTTCGTGGCCGACGTTCTGAATCATCTGCTCCCGCAGGCGGTCCAGGTTCTGCAATTTCTGCAGCGCGGCCGCCAGTTCCGCCGACCGCTCCTCCAGTTGCTCGTACAGGCGCGCGTTTTCCATCGCGATGGCCGCCTGCCCGGCAAAAGCCAGCGCCACCCGGGCATAGTCCCGGGTATAGAACCCCGGCTCTTTCTTGTCCAGCGTCAACATCCCGATGACCCGATCTCCGTAGAGGAGCGGGACCCCCATCCAGGCCCGAATACCGGCCCTCACATGAGGCTCCCGCCGGAACTCAGGGTAAATGGCCGGGGCATCCTCCAAAATCACCGGGGCGCGGGTCCGAACGACCTGAACGTTGGGATTCCCGTTGGCCATCAGGTCTATCGTCGTCCCCAGAATCTCCTCGGGGCGAGGGAATCCTCGCCCGGCGATGATTTCCAGTTTCCCCTCCCGAAGCAACTGCACCGAAGCGGTGTCGTAGGGAACCACGTTCTGTAACTCGGTCAGAATCCGCTCCAGAACCTCCTGCAGGTCCAGCGTGGTCGTCATTGCCTGAGCCGCGCGATAGAGGCTCTCCGCCTCCTCCCGTCGGCGCTGCTCCCGCTGGTAGAGGCGGGCGTTCTCCAGGGCAATCGCCAGTTCCCCGGCGATGGCCGTGAAAAACGCCAGGTCTTCTTCCTGGAACGCGTTCTGTTTTCGGCTCTCTATGTTCAGCACCCCGATGACCTCTTCGCCGACCCGCAGCGGCACGCACAGTTCGGAGCGGACATCCGGATGCCCCGGGTAGTAGAAGGGGACATCCCGGACATCCCGGATCAGCATGGCCTTTCCACTCTGGAAGACCACACCAGCCACACTTCCATCCAGAGGGAGGCGAATCTCCTCCACCGGAACATCGTAACCGATTTGAGAGGGGTGGATGCGCAGAAACTCCCGGGACTCATCGGGCAGGACTACTGAAAGGAATTCCACCTGCAGGGCAGACCGCAGGGTCTGAATGGTGCGTTGCAGAATCTGGTCAAAATCCAGGGTGGATGCCGCGGCCAGCATCACCTCCCGCAGCACCCAGGCCTGAGCCTGGCGGCGAAGGGTTTCCTGGTAAAGATAGGCGTTCTCTATCGCCGTCGCCAGTTGATCAGCAACGGTCTGCAAAACGATAATATCCTCGGGGGAAAACGCCGCCGGACGGTCCGACTGGACGGTCATCGCGCCGATCACCCGTTCCCGGGTCAGGAGAGGCAGCGCCATCTCGGAACGGGTTTCGGGCAGCAGGGGGTTATCAAACCGGACGGCCTCCTTGCCGACGTCCAGGGCGATGCGGGGTTTGCCGTAGGCCGTGCACCAGCCGATCATAGAGGGGCCGCCGACCTCCAGTTTGTGGCCCATCTCCAGCATTTTCCGGCCCGCCTCGCCCGTTCCGGCCCGCAGGACGGCCCAGCGTCCCGTCTCGTCCAGCAAAAAGATGCCCACATAGTAGAGATTGAATTGCTCCCGAACCAGTTCGGCGGTTTCGGAGAGCAACCGCTGGACGTCCAGGATAGACGCGGCCGCACGGGCGACCTGGGCCGCCGTCGCCAGTTGCGCCGCGCGGTGGCGGGTCTCCTGAAGCAACCGGATGTTCTCAATCGCGATAGCGGCCTGCGTGGCAATCCCCTCCAACAGACGCCGCTCCTCCCGGTCAAACCGATGGGGGCTGTAGAACTGAACGGAGAGGACACCGAGAACGCGGTCCCGCACCTGTAGCGGGAGGACGGCGAGCGAACGGGGATGGTCCCCAATCTGGATGGCTGGAACCGGGAGTTCCTCCTCCTGAACATCATCAATCCAGAGGGGACGGCCGCTCTGGATCACCCATCCGGCCAGACCCGCGCCCTCAGAAATTTTCCGGCGCAGCGGCGGCTGTTTTTCTCCCTGATCTATCAGGATCGGAAAATAGACTTCATCCAGGAGTGAGTTGTATAACCCGATGTACAGCGTGGACACTCCCAGAATGCGCTGAAGGGCACCGGCGATAGCGGAAAGAACCGCTTCCAGGTCCTGCACGGATAAAATCTGACGGTCAATATCTTGAAATGCTGCCAATACGTCCGGCCAGCGCTGCGCCTGGCGATGGAGCGTTGTATGGGCAACCGCGATGGCCGCCTGGTCAGCCAGGTACTGAAGAGCCCGAACCTCCTCTGGACTCCATGAGTGTATTTCATTATAATAAAATGACAGTACCCCCACATGTTGCTCGCGGTAGATCATGGGAAGAACGATAAACGAGCGATACCCTTCCCGTCGTGCCCACTCCCGGACCAAAGGGCTCTCCGGTTCATGCCAGGCATCATGAACCGAAACATAGGGGATTCCTTCCCGAATAATCCGGAATCCCGGCGCTTCCCGAAAGGCATCCATCACGATAGAGAGGTACTCCTCAGAAAGGCCACAGGAATACCCCACCGTCAGCCGGGTATACTCCGGGTCATAAAGGTACACGGCCCCCCGGTCGGCCCTCAGGTCCTGAATTCCGGCGGCCACCACCTCCGCCAGCATCTCCTCCAGGCTGGAGCCGGTGAGAAGGTGGTGGAGAATATCCGGACAACTGGAGAGAACACCAGACAGTCGCTCTGGTGAATCAAAGGACTTTCTTTTCCGGGTCAACGGATTTCCTCCTTCGGCATCGGGCTGACCGCACCAGGCGCAGATTCCATCCGCTCCAGGCAGCGACGGGAAAGGGCCAGTGCCCGGCGGAAATCCTCAGAAGAACCGGTCGGGTCGGCCGAGAGGGCCGCGCCCAACGCACCCACCGCCTCGGTAAGGGCCAGGAACTCCGTCACCAGTGTGCGCTGAGGGGACGACGATGGAGTCCCGGAAACTTCGGCTGGTCCCTCCGCCAGGCGCGCGCGAACTTCCGCCGCACTCAGCGCCGTCCGAATCCGTCCCTCTATATAGGCCAGGTCCTGGGGATTACGGACGAAGTCCAGACCGTCGGTGTTGATGACCAGCAGGGGGGTCGCGTCGTAGGAGGCAAAGTGGCGCTCGTAGGCCTGGCGCAAACTCTCAATGTAGGCCGGGTCCATCCCCCGCTCGTAGGGACGGTCCCGGGTGGCGATGCGCGCCATCAGCACATCCAGACTGGCCTGGAGGTACACCACCAGGTCGGGGAGGACCACCTTCTCCGCCAGCGCCTGGTGAAGCCGTTCATAAGTTGCCAGTTCGTCCCCCTGGAGATTCAGGTGAGCGAAAAGGCGGTCTTTGGCAAACGTGTAGTCGGCGATGAGCGGTCGGTCGTTGCGCCGGACCTCCTGCTGCTGGCGGTAGCGGCTGAGCAGAAAGAAAATCTGGGTCTGGAAGGCATACCGCTGGCGGTCGGCGTAGAAGTCGGAGAGAAACGGGTTCTCCTCAAAGACCTCCAGCAACAGGTCGGCCTGGAAACGGGGCTGCAACAATCGGGCCAGGGCCGTCTTACCGACACCGATCACGCCCTCAATCGCCAGATAGAAAGGACGGGGCACCGCTATCCTCCGCAACAGGTGGTGGTCATCTATAGGATACTCCGAGAAGGGAGAAAAGTCAAGATACGAAATTGTAGGACAACTGCTCGCAGTTGTCCTACAATTCTCCGGTCATTCTTGACGATACCGCCAGGTATGCTACAATGTTTCCCCGTGACGGGGAAACCACAACCTGCAGACTGGTTGAGCCGCCTGGTCGTCGCCATAGACAGAACCATGCGGCGGCGACTGGACATCTGGGAATTCAGCGACGACCCGGACTGCATCCTCCGGGTGGCGCTGATCCGCTCCCGCTGGGAGGTGACGTTGAACGACGGAACGGTCATCCACCGCGGGGAAACCATCGGGATGATCCACGCCTGGAACGAACGGGTTCCGCCCATCCCTCCCACCGGCGCGGATATGGCCTGGGCGCGCGAGTTGCGCCGACGGCTGATCCGGTCCCTGCAATTGCTGGCCCAGGCGGCGCGGGAGGACCCTCGCCTGCAGGCCATTCGGGGATTCGGCGGCGCGGGCGTCCTGCATTTTTCCCCTGCCATCCTGCGCCTGCTGGAGCGGCTGGGGCTGGAAATCTACGAACTCCCTCCGCAATCCATTCGGGACCGGATAGAGGAGCAGGTCAGCCGGGTGTGGACCTGGCTGATGCGCCGCACGTTCAACCCGCCCAGCGTGGAGGGGCGCGGGCTGGAAGTACTGAGCCGCCGGTTTTACTGGCTCAGTCGGGAAAAGTTGCTGCAGATGTACGGAGATGGAGGTGAACATCATGACGGGTGAACTGAAACTCCCCCCACCCCGGCTGGATGGGGAACGGTCGCTGGAGGCGGTGATCGCCGCCCGGCGCTCTGTGCGGTCCTTCACCGCGCAGGAGGTGACGCTGGAGGAAATCAGCCAGTTGCTCTGGGCCGCGCAGGGAATCACCGGCCCTAAAGAGTATCTGCGGGCCGCGCCGTCTGCGGGCGGCTGCTGCCCCCTGGAATTCTACGTCTGCTGGAAAGAGGGGGTCTGGCGGTACCGCCCCCAGGGGCATGCTCTGGTGCGCCATAAACCGGAGGACGTGCGCGCGCAACTGGCCGAGGCGGCCTGGAACCAGCGCTTTCTCGCCCAGGCGCCGGTGGTCTTCGCCATCAGCGCGGTCTTCCGCCGCACCACTGGCCGGTACGGGGAGCGCGGGCAATTTCGCTACGTCCCCATGGATGTCGGCCATGCCGCCCAGAACCTGTTGCTGCAGGCGGTGGCCCTGGGGCTGGCCAGCGTGCCCGTCGGGGCGTTTGACGACGCGGCCGTCGCCCGGGTGCTGGCCCTGCCCCCCGAAGAGGAGCCGCTCTACATGTTGCCCGTAGGGCATCCGCGAAGAGGCTAACCGCCGATATGCTGGCTATCCCCCGTGTCCTCTGTTTTATCACCCACGGGGACGACGTCCTGCTCCTGCGCAGGGCGCCCGATAAGCGGCTCTGGGCCAACCGCTATAACGGCATCGGCGGGCACGTGGAACCCGGAGAAGACGTCTACTCCGCCGCACGGCGGGAGATTCAGGAAGAGGCCGGGATTCCCATTACGGAACTGCGGCTGCGCGGGATCATCACCGTCGCGCCGGAAAGGGATGAACCCGGCGTACTCCTTTTCGTGTTCACCGCGCAAGCCCTCTCCCGGGACGTGCAGGCGTCGGCTGAAGGACAACCGGTCTGGGTAGCGCGCGACCAGATTGGCACTCTGGACGTGGTGGAGGATGTACCGGTGGTCCTGAAGTGGGCATTAGAGATGAAACCGGATGACCCGATATTTGCCGCCCGCTCCTTCTGCGATGAAAGGGGGAACATCCGTCTGATTCGCGGGGCATGAAAACATCAGGGGGCGCAGCGGCGGTGCCGCTGCGCCCCCTGGACTTACCCCTCCTGCCCGGGGCGCTTCCAGCGGCAGGGGCCCCGATGGGCATGGTAGGGGAGAACCACGTGGAAAGTGCTCCCCGGGCAACGCTCCTCGTCGTACCCCTCGCTCTCCACCCAGATACAGCCACCGTGGCCCTCAATCACCCCCCGGGCGATGGAGAGCCCCAGTCCCGGCCCTCCACCCTTGAATTTGTACTCGCCGGAAGAGTGCAGGTCTATGCTCCCGACCCGGTAGAACTTCTCAAAAATCAACTCCTGGTCCAACTTGCTGATGCCGATGCCCGTGTCGCTGACGGTGACCTCAAAGTGTTCCTCGTCCAGCGGGCGCGCCTCTATGGTGATCCGTCCACCATCCGGGGTAAACTTGATGGCGTTGGAGATGAGATTGCTGAACGCCTGCACCAGCCGTTCCATATCGGCGCGGATGAGGGGGATGCTATCCAGGCCACTGGTGGTCAGCGTCAGACGGCGCTCCTGGAGCGCATCCTGCCAGAGTTCCACCGCCGTGCGGATGACACCCGCCAGGGTCGTCGGTGCGAAATGGAAACTCATTCCGGTCTCCAGCATAGAGGCATCCAGCATCGCGTTGATAATCCGCTCCAGACGGCGGACCGGGCGGGAGATGTTCTCGGTGATGCGGACAATCTGTTCCTGCGTCAAAGTGTCGGATTGTGCCAATTCGTTCAGGACATCGGTATACCCCCGAATCTGAGTGAGGGGGGTCCGCAACTCGTGGGAGGCGATGCTCAGGAAATCGCTCTTGGCCCGGTCCAGTCGCTCCAATCGTTCGTAGGCGGTACGGAGGCTCTCGTTGAGTTGCATAATCCGGGCGTTCAACTCCTGCAGGCCCGCGAACAGCCGCGCGTTCTGCAACGCCACACCCGTTTGATGAGCCAGGGTGGATAGGAACTCCACAATACGGGGAGCGTAGGGCTCTCCGGTCCGCTGGGGGCCCAGCGCCAGCAATCCCGCCAGTTCCCCCTCCGCCCGGATGGGCAAATAGATCTCCATCTCCAGAGCCCGCAATCCCTCCCGTTCTCTCGGTAGCGCTTCTTTGAGAACAGGGTGATGTTCTACTTCGTACTGGAAAAGAGGGGCATCCTGTTCCTTCAGACGAACCAGGAGGGGGCTGATGGGCTCCAGTTCTATCGGGTCCGTGGGGATTTCCCCCAGCGCCGGTACGGGCCGCAAAACCAGGCTCCCCCGCTCTGTCTCACTGGCGATCAGCAGGGCTCCCCGTCGGACGTCCAGGACCTGGGCGACCGTCTGGACGGCGGTCCGCGCCAGTTGCTCCAGGTCCAGCACGGTACTGATGGTCTGGCTGTAATCCCGCAGAGTCTGCGCGGGGTCAAAGCCCACCCCCGCCAGCAACCGGTCCACCAGCCGCACCAGCGCCTGGTACAGGGGAAGATACACCAGGGCGACTCCAACAGCCAGAAGGATGACCAGGGTGGTAGAAGAGACAACCCAGATCGCGGTCAGGCGCTCCACCGCCAGGACCACACCTGCCAGCAAACTCGCGGTCACCGCGAAGAGGAACAGGAAGCGGAAGATGGACCTCAGCGCCGCCTTGACGCTGGGGAGCCAGAAACTCAGAACCCCCCGAAGCAAAGCGATGGCACCTGCGGCATGAACCAGGGGACCGACGATGCGCAGAGGGCCCAGCGGGAGGAGGGTCAGCGCCTGCCCGGCCAGCACCGCGTTCGCCGTCAGCAGCCAGTACAGCGCGCGGTTGCGGCGGAAGGCCATCCGGCTTCGGAAGAGGTCAACCGTCAGGGCCACAATGGTCCCCAGGCTGAAGGCGACCCAACTGCCCGTGCCAATCCGATCCAGCGGGAGCAGGGAGGGCGGGACCAGGAGGAAATACCCGGTTGCGACCAGCAGGATGGCCGTCCAGGTAAAACCGGCGGTGGCGACGACGGGCCAGAACGGGTATTCCAGAAACAGGGCAACACAGGTCAGATACCCCGTCGCCAGCGCGACCGTCAGGACCGGGATGAGCGCGCCCGCGCTCTCCGTGACCACCGGCAGGAAAATGGCCTGCAGGTCGGCCAGGGCGACGGACGCAATCCATGCCAGACTGAACCCCAGATAGGCCAGGGCCAGTTTCTCCCGGGCCTCTTTCCCCCTCCGGAAGAGGAGAATCAGGAACAGGATGAGGTGAACCAGCCCCGTTCCAATCCCAACGCCAGCACTATAGGGCCAGATTTCCATATTCCCACTTCACGTTTCACTTTTCACGTTTCACTTTTCACGTTTCACTTTTCACGTTTCACTTTTCACGTTTCACTTTTCACGCTTCACGCATACCCATAGAACCCCCGCCCCGTCTTGCGCCCCAGGTGCCCGGCGGCGACCATGCGCTTCAGAAGCGGGCAGGGCCGGTACTTGTCGTCCCCCAGTTCCCGGTGGAGGACCTCCATGATGTTGAGCACCACATCCAGGCCGATGAGGTCGGCCAGTTCCAGCGGGCCCATCGGGTGGTTCATCCCCAGTTTCATCACCGTGTCTATCGCCTCTACGGTGCCCACCCCCTCCATCAGCGCGTAGATGGCCTCGTTGATCATCGGGCAGAGGATGCGGTTGGAGATGAAGCCAGGGTAGTCCTGGGCCTCCACCGGTACCTTATCCAGCGCCTTCGCCAGGGCCACGACGGTGGCCGTTGTCTCGTCGGAGGTCGCCAGGCCCCGGATGACCTCCACCAGTTTCATCAGCGGCACCGGGTTCATGAAATGCATGCCGATGACCTTGTCGGGCCGACAAGTGGCCGCGCCCAGTTGGGTGATGGAAATAGAGGACGTGTTGCTGGCCAGGATGGCCTCCGGGCGGGTCAGGCGGTCCAGTTGGCCGAAAACCTCCTGCTTGACCTCCAGCCGCTCCACCACTGCCTCCACGACCAGGTCGGCATCGGCGGCGTCCTCCATCCGCAGCGAGGTCCGGATGCCGCTCAGGGCGGCGTCCCGCTGGGCGTCGGTGATGCGGCCTTTGGCGTGGAGTTTCTCCACGGACTGGCGGATGGACGTCTGGGCCCGATCCAACTGCTCCGGGATGATGTCTATGAGGGTGACGGTGTAGCCGTAGGTGGCGCAGACCTGGGCGATGCCGCTGCCCATGGTGCCGGCGCCGATGACGGCGATGTGATGGATGTCCATCATTTCCTCCTTCTGTGATTGTTCAGCCCCACCCCACCCTCGGCGGCCTCGCCGCTACTCCCTCCAGGTTTGACCTTTTCGTCCGCGGGATAGAGGAAATAAATTTTTCATTGCGGCGGCTTCGCCGCCGCAATGAAAAATTTATTCTTTTTACACCGCCGGCCCACCGGGGGCGGCTTCCAAATATCCTCTTCCTCCCTCCGGTCGCCCCGGGCAGGGTTGCAGGGGCGGCCCCTGCGGTCGCCCTCTGGGGCAGGGTCGTAGGGGCAACCCCTCGGGGCGAGCCCCTTCGGGGCGTGGCCCTTGCGGTTGCCCTTCCGGGGCAGGGGCAAGCCCTACCCCTACAGTTGTTGCACCAATGCGGCCTGCAGGGTGACCTCCCAGGACTGGTCCGGCCCCAGCGCCAGGTCCCACCAGGCCAGGGTGCAGGTGCCCTGATAGACCCGCTCGTAGCCGGCCTCGGAGTTGGAGACGGCCTCCAGCGGGAAGTGCCAGAGGGTCGCCGGAACGCTCAGGGTAAGGGTCACCTCGGGCTGACGCCCCTCCGCGGCGCTCCGGGGCTCACTACCAGCCGGACGCCCCTCCGCTTCGCTCCGTGGCTCACTACGAACCAGGTAGGGGAAGTTGAGGGTGAAACTGGTCACGTCCCGGACTTCGCCGGTGTCGGCGGGGCGGCGGGTGACCTTCTCACGGCCCCGCAGAATCCGCAGGAAGGCCGCCTCGCCCCCGCCGCCCAGGACGCCCCAGTTCATCTCCACGCCAAAGCGCAAGATGAATCTTGCGCTACTCATCAGGCGGTAGTGGACGGTCAGCAGGTCGTTGCCGGGGGTGACCACAAACCGCTTCTCCACCTGCACCGGGATGGGCTGGTCGCCCACCCAAACGGTTCCGTTCCGCGTCAGGATGAGGGTGAGGCCAGCAGGGTCCTCTTTCACCTGCACCCTGTAGGGCTGGTTGACGAAGTCCCCCTGCTCCCCGTACTGAGCCCGGTAGAAACCGTCCAGCGTCGTATCCGGGTGGAGGAAGTGGTCCAGGAACGCCGCCCGACGGTACCAGTCGTGGAACAGACGGGTGTGGACGTCCGGTTCTTTGACCCGCACGCCGTCGGGCCGGTCAGGCTGGCCGGGGAGGACCAGACGGCCCTCCTCCGCGGCCCGCAGGAGTTCCTCGTGGTACCCCTCCCGGCGGCGGGTCATGGTGTTGAGCAGGTTGTAGCGGACGGCGCGCCAATCCCATTCCACCAAGGCGCCGCCGTACGAGGGCTTGAAGGTCAGCACCTGCCGGTCGGTGTTCAGGATGATCTCCGGACGCCCGTCAGCGTCCAGGTCGCCCTCTTCGGTCCAGACCCAGGACTCCCGGCCCACGCGGGCGCTGTCGGCGATAGACTCGGCAGCGATGAGGTTGGCGTAGTTGGCGGCCCGGATGTGGAAGAGGTAAATGCCGCCGAAGAGGCCGTGCCAGTAGCCACAATTGCACTGGGCCGCCCAGACGTGGTCCAGCGCGCGGGCCTTCGCCTCCCCTTCGGGCATCCCGTGGACCTTGCGGCTGACCCAGAGGCCCTTCTTGTGCATCTGGTTGACCTCGTCGTAGCGGGCGATGAAGCCGCGCCAGAGGCCGCCGCGGACGAAGCGGAGGATGTCGGTCCGGCCCGACTCCCGCAGTTCCCGCCGGACCCGGCGCATGGCGGCGAAGTCGCGGGGCGGGAGAGCCCAGTCCATCATCTCCTCGTAGGACGCGCAGGGGAGGTAGACCCGCCCCAGTGGGGGGAGTTCAGCGGCGACCTCCCCCAGCGGGCGGGTTCGGAGCCAGTCGGCACTCCTTTCCAGCGCGGCGAAGAAGCGGTCCATCCACGCCTCCGGCCCCCAGCAGAGGTCCCAGGTCCCGGGCCAGAGGCCGAACTTCTCCCCGTCGTCCCCCATCACGGCGACGCCACCGGGGTGGGCCGACGCCTGGGCCCGCAACCAGTCCATCACCTCCTCCACCGGATGCCAGGGGATGGCGTAGCGGAGGTACATCACGTTGCCGAAGACGGTGACCGTATGCCCCTGCTCCTCGGTGACGTAGGGGCCGAAGAGGTCGTCGTCGGTGAGGCCGGCCATTTTGAAGGGGGTGTCGTCCAGCAGGGTGTAGCGGACTCCCGCCTCGGCCAGGGGTCGGGGGAGGTGGGGCTCCCAGACCCGCTCCGCCAGCCACATCCCCGTGGGCTCCACGCCGAAGGTCTGGCGGAGGAACCCGGTCATGCGGCGAATCTGGCCCACTTTGTCGGCATCCGGGATGGAGACCAGGATGGGCTCGTAGTAGGCGCCGGTGAGGAGTTCCACCTGCCCGCGCGCCACCAGCGCGCGCAGCCGTTCCACGTGGTCGGGCCGGTGGGCCAGGAGCCAGTCCCAGAGGGGGCCGGTGTAGTGGAGGGAGAGGCAGACCGCCGGATGGCGTTCCAGGAGGCCCAGGATGGGGTCGTAGGCCCGCTCCGTCGCCGTGGCGAAGACGAAGTCAAAGTTGCCCACTGGCTGGTGGTTGTGGATGACCAGGGAGAGGTTCAGCATCCGGTTGACCTTTCCGAGTTGGCGGACAAATGATCAGAATCTGCCACGAATTGAGGCAATTACCTACCACAAGGGCACAAAGTACGCACAAAGGACACAAAGGGATAAAATATTATCCTTCGTGCCCTTTGTGCGGCCTTCGTATCCTTCGTGGTTTTAATGAAACGGTTCTTGTCGTGGCAAAAAAGACCAATTATATGGCGCCATGGATTTGGAGTGCTCTCCGGTAGACCTCCACGTATTTCTGCGCCGACCCCTTCCAGGAGAAATCGGCCTTCATCCCGCGAGTCTGGATGGCGGCCCAGGCCTCGCGGTCCCGATAGACCCGCAGCGCGCGCTCCAGCGCGTCCACACAGGCCTCGGGGGTGTAGGCATCAAAGACGAAACCGGTGGCCCGGTCGGGCCGTTCGTGGTAATCCAGGACAGTGTCCGCCAGGCCGCCCGTCTTGTGGACGACGGGGACGGCACCGTAGTGCATGGCGATCATCTGGCCCAGGCCGCAGGGCTCAAAGCGGGAGGGCATCAGGAAGAGATCACATCCGGCGTAGATGCGATGGGCCAGGGGTTCGTCAAACCGCAGGAAGACCCGTACCTTGTCCGGGAAGCGGGCCTGGAGGGATTCCATCATCTGGTGGTACTCCGGGTCGCCAGTGCCCAGGAGGACGAATTGTACATCGCCCTGGAGGAGTTGCTCCAGGACCGGCCCCAGCAGGTCTATGCCCTTGATGGCGTCCAGCCGGGTGACCATGCCGATGAGAGGGGTCTCCGGGCGGGCTGGCAGGCGGGCTTCCTGCTGAAGGGCGGCCTTGTTGACGGCCCGCATCCGCAGGCGGCTCAGGTCGTACGGCTGCCGCAGGTAGGGGTCGGTGGCGGGATTCCAGGAGTCGGTGTCAATGCCGTTGAGGATGCCGACGAGGCGGTCCTGCCGCCGTCGCAGCAGCGGCGAGAGGCCCGCCCCGGCCTCCGTCTCCAGGATGTCCCGCGCGTACTGGGGGCTGACGGTGGTGACCAGGTCCGCGCTGGCAATCCCCTGTGCCATCCAGTTCACCTGCCCTGCCGGTTCCACGTCCAGGTGCTTCACGTATTCCATCCGCGCGAAGGTGAGGATGAGCCGTCCGCAGGCCCCCTGGTAGGCAATGTTGTGGATGGTGAAGACCGACGCGATATGGCGGTACTCCCGCATGTAGCGGCCCTCGTAGGCCATCCAGGTGGGGACGGGGGCCGTATGCCAGTCGTTGGCGTGGATAATATCCGGAATCCAGCCCATGACCGGCAGGGAGGCGACGACGGCCCGGCTGAAGAAAGTGAACCGCTGAGGGTCGTCGTCAAAGCCGTAGATACGGTCGCGCGGGGAGAAGAACTTTTCATCCCAGAGCAGGTAGACGGGGAGGTCGTCCACCGTCGTGGTGACCATGTGGACCATCTCCTCGCCCGGCCCGACGGGCACGGGGAACGGTCTGCCCACCCGTTCAAAGCGGAACTGGTCGGAGCGGATGGAGCCGTAGCGGGGGATCATCAGGCGGACATCGTGGCCCAGGGCGCGGAGCGCTTTGGGGAGCGCCCCGGCGACGTCCGCCAGACCGCCCACTTTGGCAAACGGCACCGCTTCGGCCGCCAGGAAGAGGATTTTCAGCCCTTTGTCGCTCATGGTTGGTTCTCCGTTCTAGCCACCTGACACTTTTAAGCAAAGAAAGTTGACCAACAGCCTGGCTCCTGTAAAATAGACTTCATCCGAAGTCTATCTCCCACACGAGGAGGACAGCGATGTTGGCCAACCATCTGTATTCTG
>Ga0272448_1000397_pt1 | contig 67822 bp, 65 predicted proteins | sample YNPCB0191_FD_202220 | JGI IMG/M metagenome (GOLD analysis project Ga0272448, IMG submission 202220) | Hot spring sediment microbial communities from Yellowstone National Park, WY, United States - YNP-CB-019-1 | ecosystem: Environmental > Aquatic > Thermal springs > Hot (42-90C) > Sediment... | reverse complement strand
TTTTTCAAAAAATCTGCGCGCCTTTTTTAAAAAATTAAACCTTAAAAGCTTTAAAAACTTAAACTCCTCTTTACTTAAATAAACTAACCTCCTAAGGTGGATACCATGTGCCTGTATTCTTCTTTTTAAAGGGCAACTATACACAACCCCTTATTTTGCGCTAAATTTATTGCCTTATCCTTATCTAAAAATATAGTTTTTTCTGCCTCAATTGCTAAACAGGATGCTTTTACCTTAATCAGATTTTTTATTGTCAGCAATCCCACTACCGGTAAATCAAAACGCATATCCTGATTTGGCCTACTTACTTTTACTATCACTAAACCTTTCCCGGCTAATTTCCCTGCTCTTAAGATAAGGTTATCGGTTCCCTCCAGTGCCTCTACTGCCACAATCGCTTTATTTTTAACCGCAACGGTCTGCCCAATATCCAAAAAAGCGATCCTTTTAGCCAGTTCCCAGCCAAAATAGATATCCTGCCAAAGATTAAAATCAGGTTGTCTTTTAGTCAAAGTAGCCCTTGGCGGTATAAAGTCTTTCATAAAAACACGGGAATCTAAAACATCAAAACCCTCCTCATTAAGTCTTTGCGCAATAAAGCCAAAAATAGTGGTTGCCTTTTTGTCCTGTATCTCTTTAAATAAATTTTTTATATTGGGGTGCTCAATTATCCTTCGGTTAAATAGATAAAAAGGGTTGACCTGGCCCGCCATCACTACCTCTTTTACTGATTCATTTCGAAATATCTCAAATATTTTTTCAAATTCAAAAATATCTATCCAAAAAACCTTAGAAGCATAACGGGAAATTTCTGGCGAGGTATTTTTCTTAATGGCTATAGCAACGATAGAATAACCCTTATCCTTTGCCTGCTTTGACAAAACTAAAGGATAACCACGACTGCCAGCGATTACGCCAATCTTTTTCATTTTACACCACGACAGACCCCACGGGAGGAATTCTTTAAGAAATCAATAAGGTATCTTGCCTCATTAGATAATTTTTCTTTAGATTCTATTTCCGCAATGGCTTTTTTCAGGGAAAGTCCGGAATTAAAAAGAATTTTAAAACAGTGGGAAAGTTCTTTAATTACTTCTGGGTCTATGTTTGCTCGTTTTAATCCTACCAAATTTAAACCGTAAACGCGCGCGGGATGTCCATCACAGGTTGAAAAAGGAGGGATATCCTGGACGACTTTGGAACATCCTCCAATAATTGAAAGTTTTCCTACCCTTACAAATTGATGAATAGCAACTAAACCACCGATTACTGCCTGATCCTCTACAGTTACATGTCCGGCTAAAGTTCCCACATTGGCAATAATACATCTATTTCCTACTACGCAATCATGAGCAACATGGGAATAAGCCATAAAGAGATTCCCATTTCCTACAATAGTTTTACCGCCTTCACCTGTTCCTAAATTAAATGTACAGTACTCCCTAATAATATTATCATCACCGATCTCCAAAAAACTTTTTTCTCCTTTATATTTTAAATCCTGAGGTATGCTTCCAATTACCGCACCGGTAAATATCTTACAGCGCTTACCAATGGTAGTATTTCCCTCAATCACACAGAAAGCACCGATTTTGGTGCCTTCACCTATTTTTACATTATCACCAATTATACTATAAGGACCAACTTCTAAATCTTCGGGTACTATTGCTTTTTTAGAGACATAAGCGGTAGGATGAATTTTCATCTTATCTTTCTACTAAAGTAAATACAAGTTCTGCCTCCGCAACCAATTGATTCCCTACATAGGCAGAACCCTTTACTACCCCAGTTTTAGATTTTAATTTTACTGTTTCTGCTTCCAAGATAAGTTCATCACCAGGTAATACGGTTTTGCGAAACTTCACATTATTGCAAGCCAAAAAATAAGCCAATTTTCCTTGATTTTGAGGCAGAGAAAGCATCATCACTCCTCCTACCTGTGCCATTGCTTCAATAATCAAAACACCCGGCATAATCGGATGGCCAGGAAAATGCCCTTTAAAGAAATAATCATCATCCTTTAAATACTTTACTCCCACTGCGCGCTTACCTTTTTCTAAACTCAATATTTTATCTACAAAAAGGAAAGGATCACGATGAGGTAAAATCTCCATAATCTGCTTACGGCTCAACTGACCTTCTTTTTCTTCGGTTTCTTTTTCTTCCTCTAATGAATACCTCTCCATTTGACTTTTAATTTTTTCAATGAGTTTTAAATTCAAACTATGACCACTGCGTAATGCTACAAAATGTCCTTTTATAGGTATTCCTAAAAGATAAAGGTCACCTAAAAGATCAAGTACTTTGTGTCTTGCAGGCTCATCCTCAAAACGCAAACTGTTATTAATCACTCCGGTTTTACCAATTACTAAAGTATTAGAATAATCCGCACCTTTACCAAATCCCATCTCTAACAGGGTCTTTGCTTCTTCTTCTAAACAAAAAGTGCGTGCTTCTACTAACTCTTTGAAACTTTCTGGGTTAATCTCAAAAGAAACAAACTGGGTTTTAAGGAAAGTGCTGGGATAATCCAAAGTATAACTTATCTTTAATTGCCTACAAGGATAGGCAATCAAAATTGCTTTCGCTTCTTCTACTACTATGGGTTCTTTTATAAAATAGCACTTCCGTTGTTGGTCCTGTTCTTTTATATTCGAAGATAATACTTCATAGTAACCCTTTCCACTCCCATCTAAAGCAGGGAGTTCTTCTTGGTCTATCTCAATATAGATATTATCAATTCCTAAACCATTTAAAACCGCCAGAAGATGCTCAACAGTATGGATATGAACTTCCTCTGTACCTAAGGAAGTATGGCGTTTACCTGAATTAGGCAAGAATATAGAGTTAAAATCTACTTTAATTGGGGGTCTGTCTTTTAAATCGGTGCGGATAAAAATTATCCCTGTATTTTCTTTGGCAGGTTTAAATTTTACATTTACCTCTTTTCCCGTATGGATACCTCTGCCGGATAAAGAAACTTCTCTCTCTATTGTCCTTTGTCTTTCCATTTTACTTAGAAATTTTTCCTTCTAATTCCTCTATCCTTTTTTTTAACTCTTCTACGGTTTTATAAAGTAAAGGTAATCTCTGGATACAGGCATTAATCCTTTTTGCCAAAGCAAATGGTTTTGCGGGAGAGCCCCAAACTTCGGTATTGCTGGGTATGGATTTACTTACTCCAGATTGTGCTGCTACCACAACATTATCACCAATCTGAATATGCCCCACTACTCCTACCTGGCCGGCTAATATCACATTATTACCTAAAGTAGTGCTTCCGGAGATGCCCACCTGTGCCACAATGATACAGTTTTCTCCTACCACTACATTATGGGCAATATGTACAAGGTTATCAATTTTTGTCCCTTTACCGATAAAAGTTTTATCGAATCTTGCCCGATCAATAGTTACATTTGCTCCTATTTCCACATCATCCGCAATCTCTACAATACCGACTTGCGGAATTTTATGATGGATATCATCTATCGTTACATAACCAAAACCATCTGAACCAACCACCGCTCCGCTATGAATAATTACTCTATTACCGATAATTGTGCCTTCACGGATAGAAACATTAGAATAGATTAAACAATCTCTACCTATTCGACTATCCTCACCAATAAAACAGTGAGGATAAATTACTGTATTTTCTCCAATAGAAACTCCATCCTCAATTACGGTATAAGCACCTATGGCTACTCCTTTAGAAATTTTAATGTTTTTGCCTAAAATCGCTGTGGGATGGATTCCACTGATGTGCTTTTTAGGAGGAATAAATAAGTTGATAATTTGCGCGAAAGCCAAGGAAGGATTTTCTACATAGATTAAAGTTTTACCTTCGCATTTTATATCTTCAGTGGTAATTATCGCTGAGGCTTTAGTTGATTCCAATAGAGCTTTATAACGCGGGTTGGCTAAAAAAGTTATCTCGCCTTCTTTTGCCTCTTTTATCCCTGCAAAGCCTGAAATAATAATACCTTTATCACCGACGACTTTACCATTTAAAAGTTCGGCTATTTCGCCAACGGTTTTATTCATTTATAGGGTTATTTCTTTTTCGGATATTTCTTCTGTAAGATTTCTAAGACCTTATCGGTGATATCTAAGGATTTATCTTGGTAGAGTAAGACTCGGTCATTAAATATGAGATTGTAATTTTGACTTTTTGCATACTCATTAATAGCGCTTTCTATATCTTTAAGGATCTCCTTCATCTTCTCGTCTCTTTCTTTGCGTAAATCCTGCTGTTTATTACGGTCAAAATCCTGTAAAGCCTTTATCTTATCTTCCAATTCCTTCTTTTTTGTTTCTTTTTCTTTATCACTTAAAAGATCAAGCTTATCCTGCAGTTGTTTTATCTCGCTTACTTTACTTTCCCTCTCTGATTCATAAGCTTTTGTTTTCTCCTCTAAAATTTTATCGTAATCCTGGGTTTTATTGTATTCATCAAAGAGTCTACCTAAATCCACATAACCCAATTTTTGAGCATAAGTAGGAGTAACTATTGCCATTAAAAATAAAACAGCAAATACTATACCTATTAGTTTACGCATATTCCTCCTCTCTATTTTAAATTGTTAAATTAATAATTGGTTAATTTCGTTGAGTTCGTTAATTTCGTTAATTAACTCAATTAACTAATCACTAATTAACTTCCTAACTTACCTAACTCACCTAACTTCCTAACTACTCAATATTCATTACTTTTTTAAAATCCATAACCTACACTAAAATGAAATCTACCGTTGGATTTCTTCTCTTCGCCTGGCTCTTTATTTAAAGGGATCCCATAATCTAAACTTATTGGACCTAAAGGAGTTTTAAGTCTTAAACCAAAACCAAAAGAAGATTTAAATCCGCCACTGCCTAAATCAGAAACTTTTTCCCAAACATTTCCTGAATCAAAAAATACCGCGGTTCTTAAAAAATCAAACAAAGGATAAGTATATTCAATATTTCCGATTAAAAGGGAGTTTCCTCCTAAAGGATCTTTAGTTACCGAATCAAAAGGACCGATCTTTCTTTCTTCATAACCACGAATGGTATAAGCACCTCCCGCAAAGAACCTCTCGTATATGGGAACCTCCTCCGAATCTCCGTAAGCATCGGCTAAACCTAAACGCATTCTGACCTCCAAGACAGAATTAAGCCATAAAGGAAAGTATTTTGAAGTTCGACCAAAGAATTTAAAGAAATCTTTATCTCCAGAAAATGGTCCTCCCGCAATTTGAAGAGAACCGGTTAAAAGATAACCTTGCGTAGGCAAAAATCGATTATCCCTTTTATCTTGGGTTAGACTAAACTCCATACTACTGATAGAATTTTTACCCTCTTCTTTCTTTAAATCCTGGGTGGCATCCTCTCTTACTCCGGATATCTCTATAGTATCATATCGATAAGCTAAATCTCCCCTTAAATATTCTGTAAATTCTTTACCAAAACGGATATCTCCACCGGTGCGCCTCTCATCGTAACCATAACCTACATCCGTTTCTCTTTCATGACGCTGCCGATAAGCATCAAAACCAAAAGAAATCGGATAATCCAAAAACCAAGGCTCAGTAAAACTCAATACATAAGAATCAGTTAAAGTTCCAAAACTTGCCCTTAATTTTAAATCCTGGCCATCACCGGTAAAATAGGGGAAATTTTTCCAATCAAAATTCCTCTGCTCTATCTCTACAAAACCCACAAATTCATCAACCGTAGAATATCCACCTCCAAAACTAAATGTACCGGTCTTTGCCTCCTTTACATCAACAATTAAATCTTTTTTATTGGGAAATTCTGTATCTTCGGTATCAAAACTTACCTCCTCAAAAAAACCTAAATTCTGTAGTCTCTCTTTAGAGCGTCTTAATTTTGCTCCATCAAAACGCTCTCCCGGATAAATCCTTAATTCCCTTCTGATTACAATATCTTTAGTCTTAACATTGCCCCTTATTTTTATCTTATTTACATAACCTACTTCATTTTCTATAATTTTATAAGTTATATCTACTCTGCCTGTATCTGTATCTACGGAAACTGCCTCTTTTACTTGGGCAAAGATATAACCTTTATCAAAATATATCCCCTGAATATTACTTATATCTTCTTTCATCTGTGCTTGGCTAAAAACTTTCCCTTCTAAACATTTTAAAACTTTCCTTATATCGGATTCTGAAACTACGGAGTTTCCTTCAATACTTACTTTTCCCACCAGATATTTTTTACCTTCTTCAATCTGAATATCTATATAGATAAATGGTTTTTTAGGATCCCGCGTTACTTTATAATCAATCTTTACATCCTGAAAACCACCGGACTTATAAAACTCCTCAATCCTTTTTATATCCTCATTTAATACTTCCTCTTTTAAAATCCCGGGATTAAAAAGCCAGGCTTTTTTTGTCTTCATTAACTTAAGCAATCTTTTGGTGGGATAGGTTTTGTTGCCTGAAATATTTATCCTTCTTATCTTAATCCTCTTTGCCTCATAAACTACAAAAGTAACTTCTGCGGTATTTCTTTCTTTATCTATGGATACCTTATAATCTACCTTTGTATCCGAAAAGCCCTTTTTTACATAAAGACTTCTTATTGTTTCAACATCCTCTTTTAATTTCACATAATCTAAATATTCTTTCTCTTTTGATTTAAGTTGTTCTTTTAGTTTCTCTTCTTTTATATAGACCCTCCTCATCCCTTCAAAAGAGATTTTCTCTAAAAGCGGTCTTTCTACTACATTAATAATCACTTTTATCCCTTCTGGTAATTCTTCAGTTTCTACAGAGATATCGCTAAAGAAACCCAAAAGGTATAACCTTTTCACATCATCACTAATTATATTTTCTTGATAAGGTTGACCCACTCTTGTTTTTATTTTAGAAAGGATGGTATTTGTGCTGACCGATTTATTTCCTCTTACCTCGATAACTTTAATTATTTTGGGAGTTTTTTCTTCAAGAGAGACTTGCGAAGGAGTTGTCTCCTGCTCTGATTGGGCAAAAAGATTTACATTTAGATTGAAGATAACTATAAAGATAATAAAAAAAATTTTTTTCATTTTTCCTATTATACTTTATTTTAATAAAAAATCAAACAATTTATTCCTCTAATATAAGATTATCAAAACGCATGTACTCTTTTATAAAAGCCAGTTTCACACTCCCCACTGGTCCATTTCTCTGTTTAGCAATAATTGCCTCAGCGATCCCTTCGTTTTCTTCAGTAGGATTATAGTATTCTTCTCTTAAAAGCAAAATCACCAGATCCGCATCCTGTTCAATTGCTCCGGATTCCCTTAAATCTGAAAGTTGTGGCCGATGGTCAGCGCGTGCCTCTACCGCCCTTGACAGTTGACTGATGGCTATTACTGGGATATTTAGTTCTCTGGCTAATGCTTTTAAAGAACGCGAAATTTCGGAAATTTCCTGTTGACGGTTTTCTGCACGCGAACTACCACGCATCAGTTGTAAATAATCTATAATTAAAAGTCCAATATTGTGTTGCATCTTAAGCCTTCTGGCTTTCGCCCGTAATTCAAGCGCAGAAATGGCGGGGGTATCTACAATAAATATAGGTGCTTCGGAAAGTTTTCCTGCTGCTGCGGTTAATTTTGGCCAATCGGAACTGGAAAGATAGCCTGTTCTTACTTTATGAGCATCTACCCGCGCATGCGCACAGAGCATCCGTTGAGCAAGTTGTTCTTTTGACATCTCTAAACTAAAAAATGCCAAAGGTATCTTCTCTACAACCCCCACATACTCAGCAATACTTATGGCAAATGCGGATTTTCCCATCGATGGTCTTCCGGCAATTACAATAAAATCTGAAGGCTGGAATCCCGCGGTGCGCCTATCTAAATCAATAAATCCAGTGGGTATTCCGGTAACCGAGCTTTTCTTCTGATAAAGTTTATCGATAGTTTCAATGCTTTCTTTTACTATCTCTTTTAAACTTACCGTGCTGTCTTCTCTCTTATTTTGACTTATCTCAAAGATAAGCATCTCTGATTTATCCAAAATCTCATCTACATTTCCTTCTGGCTCATAACATAGACTCACAATTTGAGTAGCGCTATTGATGAGTTGACGCAGGATACTTTTTTCTTTAACTATCTGTGCGTAATGGGAAACATTAGCAGAGGTAGGTACAGAATTTACCATCTCCGTAAGCGCACTTATTCCACCAATCTCTTCAAGTAAATTTAACCTTTTCAATTCATCACTTACCGTAATTATATCGACTGCCTTATGATTGTTGTATAGGTTAAGGATTACTTCAAATATCTTTTTATGACTATCCTTATAGAAACAATCCTTATCTAATACATCTAAAACGTAACAGATGGCATTTTCATCGATCAACATAGAACCCAAAACCGCCATCTCCGCCTCTAAATTTTGAGGAGGTATCTTATCTAAAGAGAGATCGTTTTTCATCTTTATTCCTTCACTACCCATACCTTAATTTTAGTCTCCACTTCCGAATGAAGTCTAATTAAACAGTCAAATACACCTAAACTCTTTATCGGTTCATCTAAAATAATACACTTCTTATCTATCTTAAAACCCTCCTGCTCCAAAGCCTCAGAGATCTTCTGCGCAGTAACTGAACCGTAGAGTTGATCATTATCGTGCACCTTCATCAAAACATTGATGGATTTTCCTTCTAATTTTTTAGCCAACTCATAAGCTTTTTTCTTTTCAGTTTCCTTTTCTCTTAATATCTTCCTTTTCTGTTCTTCTATGTATTTAAGGTTTTTGTCAGTTAAAGGGATGGCTTTCTTTTGCGGGATAAGATAATTGCGTGCAAATCCATCCTTTACCTCAACAACATCGTAGGTTTTGCCCAGTTTCTCTATATCTTTAAGTAGGATAACCTTCATGTGGAAAAGAATTTTATATTCTCACAAAAGGAAGAAGGGCTAAAATCCTTGCCCTTTTAATCGCCTGAGCAAGACGTCTCTGATGTTTGGCACAATTACCGGAGATGCGCGAGGAAACAATCTTGCCTCTTTCGGTAATAAATTTCTCTAATAAGTGGGTATCTTTATAGTCAATATACTTTACTTTATTTTTACAGAAACGGCAAAACTTTTTTCTCTTTACCGCTTTTTTGGTAGTAGGAGTTTTATTTTTCATCTAAGGAATTATCCTCCTCTAAAGTTTCTTCGAGCGAAGGCTCCTCCGGTTCTATTTCAGGAACCTCAGATTTTATTTCTTCCTCAGTTATTGCTACCGGAGCGCCTAAAAATTGAATCCTTTCTGCGCGCACTTCAATGACACTACGTTTATGACCAGAAGAGTCCTCAAAATCGCGTGATTGAAGTCTTCCTTCTACAAAAACCGCCCTTCCTTTTCTTAAATACTGGTTGCAAGTCTCTGCCTGCTTATTCCAAACTACCACAGTAACGAAACAGGTCTCACTTTTTTCCTCTCCCATACGGTTTACAAATCTGCGATTAACCGCTAACCTTAAATTGACTACCGCTGTACCTTGAGGAGTATAGCGTAATTCAGGATCCCGCGTGAGATTGCCAATAAGAAAAACCCGATTTAAACTAACCATTATTCTTTCCTCCTATTCGTTATTTTCGTTATCCTGATTAAAAATTCACTTCAATTACCATTTACCAATTACTGATTACCGATTACTAATTTTATCCCTAACTCCTAACTACTGACTACTATCTACTAAATAGTTTGCTCTTTCTTAAATTATTCTTAAAATCATAAATCTTAATATGTTTTCATTTAATCTATATTCCTCATTTAATTTTTGTAAAATGGAAGGCGAAGCATTAAAATTTACTAAATAGTAAGTGGCATATTTCTGTTTCTTTATAGGATAAGCGAGTTCTCTATTTTCCTGCCATACACTACTCGATAAAAGTTCGACTTTGTTCTTTAACATTATCTCATTTATCTGCTGCATCAGTTGGTTAGTTTTTTCTTTTCCCAGATCTGCCCTTAAAAGAAACATCGCTTCGTATTTATTCATAGAGACTACCTCTTTTTTATTAATTAAATTTATTCATTGCTACTTCAATCCCTTCCAAAAGCCAAACCTTACAGCATTCTATCGCTTTAGACTTTGCCTCTTCGATGATTAATTTTTCTGATTTATTAAACTTAGAAAGCACAAAATCCTTTATTTTTTCTTTATCCGAGATCCTTCCAATACCGATGCGTAAACGCGCAAAATCATTGTTAGCTAAATTTTCAATTATTGAGCGCAAACCCCGATGTCCTCCATCACCACCTGATGGTTTTATCCTTAAAACCCCTAATTTAAGGTCTAAATCATCACAAATAACTAAAAGATTTTCTTTATTTATTTTAAATCTATTTATTAAATTTATAACCGCTTCTCCCGAAAGATTCATAAAAACCAAAGGATAACTTAAAATAAAATCCCTTCCCTCAATACTTCCTTTTCCTAAACAAGCAAGAAGTTTTTTATCCTTTTTTAATTTTACTTTATATATTTTTGCCATCTTTTCTACTATATCTCTACCGATATTATGACGCGTATTTCTATATAATAGACCCGGATTGCCTAAACCGACGATCAACTTCATTCTTTATTCTCTTCTTTTTTCTCCTCCTGGGTTTCCTTCTTTTCTCTAATTACCTCGGGCTCTAATTTTTCTTCACCCGCTACCACCTCTTCAGTTACTACCTCTTCCTTAATGGGTGGGCTTACTGTAAAGACCACTGTATCGGAAGAAGTCAAAATCTTTATCCCTTCTCCTAAAGGAGGGATATCTTTAATCTGAAGAGAATCATTGAGCTTTAAATTACTTACATCCACTTCTATCTTCTCAGGGATATTTGTCGGCAGACACTCTACTTCAATTTCCCAAAGTAATCGCTCTAAAGCTCCGCCTTCCTGCTTTACTCCCAAAGGTTCACCCTTAGGAATAACCGGCACCTTTACCTTAATTAATTTAGTCAAAGAGATATGATTAAAATCTACATGCAAAATCTCATCACTTAAAGGATGGTATTGAATCTCTTTTATCATACAGGTGTACTCTTTTTTACTTTTATCTAAACTATCTTCAATCAAAAGATTAAATACGGTGGTCTCTATACGATGCTCGTGGATGAATTTTAAAAATTCTGAACGCAACAATTTTATATTCAAATTCTCAATCCCTGCTCCGTAGATAACCGCAGGGATAAATCCTTCTCGACGCAATTTTCCTAAACTATTCTTTCCAATCTCTTTTCTTATCTTTGCTTTAAGAATTATCTTTTCCATTTTCCTATTCAAACAATGCGCTTATAGATTCCTCAAAATGTATCCTACGGATCGCTTCTGCTAAAAGCTGCGCTACCGAAACTACTTTAATTTTAGGATGCTTTTTAGAATCGCTTAAAGGGATGGAATCGGTAATCACCAGTTGTTTAAGGTCTTTACAGGAATCGATATTTTGGATAGCATTTCCAGAAAGTACTCCATGGGTAATGGCAGCATAGATATCCTTTGCCCCTGCTTTCTTTAAAGCGGATACCGCTTCCAGCAAAGAGCCACCCGTAGCGATTAAGTCATCCACAATAATCGCATTTTTATCCTTTACCTCACCCAATATATGGACTGCCTCTGCTTTCTCAGGAGAGATCCTCCTTTTATCAATAATCGCCAAATCCGCACCAAAGCGCTTAGCATAGGCGCGTGCCATCTTAATCCCTCCTACATCCGGAGATACTACAACGATATTTTTTAATTTTAACTTTTTAAAATAATCCAGAAAAACTCCTACCGCATAAAGATGGTCTAAAGGGATATCAAAAAAACCTTGGATTTGACCTGCATGTAAATCGATAGTCAAAATTCTGCTTGCTCCTGCTACAGTTAAAAGATTAGCCACTAATTTTGCCGTAATCGGAACACGCGGTTGATCTTTTCTATCCTGTCGGGCATAACCAAAATAGGGAATTACTGCAGTGATCCGCCATGCCGAAGCCCTTTTTAAAGCATCTAACATTATTAAAAGTTCCATCAGATTTTCATTAGGGGGAGGGCAAGTCGGTTGAATTAAAAAGACATCCTTCCCCCGTACATTCTCATTAATCTTAACTCTAATCTCACCTTCACTAAACCGAGAAACCAAGGCATCAGAAAGTTTAACTTTAAGACAACTACATATATCCTTGGCTAACTGTGGGTGTGCGTTTCCAGTAAATATCATTAATTTATCCATACTATCTCCTTACTGGTCTTGCCGGAACTCCCATCACTAACTGACCATCCGCTACATTATGATTATGGACTACTACACTGCCGGCAGCGGTAATTGCGGATTTGCCTACTTTTACCGGTGCAATCAAAATTGTATCTGAACCAATGAATGCCTTATCCTTTATCGTAGTTATATTTTTCTTTTTACCATCAAAATTAGCAGTAACTGTGCCTGCACCGATATTTACTCCCTCACCCACCCTTGCATCTCCTAAATAGCAGAAATGTTTAGCTAATGTTTTTTCTCCTATCCTTGAACGCACTACCTCTAAAAAGTTTCCCAAAACTACATTATCCTCAATTATAACATTGGGCCTTAAATGGATAAAAGGACCTAAGGAGCAATTCTTTCCAATTTTAACATTTTTCTCAATAATTGTAAAGGGATAAATTACTGTGCCTTCGCCGATTTTACAATCATAGGCAATAAAGGTAGTTTTAGGATCAACTATCTTTACCCCTTTACTGAATAAACTCTGAATTATCCGTTCTTGCATAATCCGATTTGCCCTGGTTAAATCCGCATAGGAATTTATCCCCATCGCCTCATCAACCTCTTCAATTTTTATCGCATCAATAAGGGCATTCCTTTTATAAAGTAACTCTACCGTATCGGTAAGGTAGTACTCCTTTTGAGCATTGTTCGGTTTAATATCTTTTAATACTGAAAATAAACTCTCTTTATTAAAACAAAAGACACCCAAATTTATCTCCTTTATCTGTTTCTGGTATTCATTGAGTTTATCTTCTTCCAATACCTTACAGATACAGCCTCTTTTATCCCGAATAATCCTGCCGTAACCAGAAGGTTTTCTAAAATGAGCGCAGAGTAAAGTCAAATCAAGATTATTTTTCTGATGGTGGTCAATAAGTTTTTTTATAGTTTCTTTTCTAAATAAGGGGTGATCTCCATAAAGGATCAATACATCACCCTTAAAACCTTTTAGTTTTTCTTCTGTGGCTTTAACTGCATCTGCGGTTCCTTTTGGTATTTTCTGTATAACAATTTCAATCTTTCTTTTTATATGTTTTTTTATTATCTCATAATTTTGACCCAAAACTAAAATCTTCCTTCTTATCTTCAGTTCATCGACTAAATCTAAAACATAATCCAACATCGGCCTTTCACATAAAGGATGCAATACCTTAGGAAGCATAGATTTCATCCTTTTTCCCTTTCCCGCTGCCAGAATTATTGCTACTATTTTATCCATATCCTTAATATAAGTTTGGAATAGGAAATATTATATCCCATAACCTCAAAATATCAACAAAAATTGTAAACTTTGTAAGACCGTTTCTTCAAGCAATCGAAGACTGTTTCTTATAATATTGGTTAATTTCGTTTAGTTCGTTAATTTCGTTAATTAACTCAATTAACTAATCACTAATTAACTCCCTAACTTACCTAACTTCCCAACCCTCAATACTCACTACTCAATACTTATTAATAGCGGATAGCGTATAGCCGTTTAGCGTATAGTTTCTACTTCCTTAAAACCTTAACACCTTAATACCTTAAAACCTAAATACCTAAAATCGGGGGAGTGGGATTTGAACCCACGACCTCAGCGTCCCGAACGCTGCGCTCTAAAACCAAGCTGAGCCATCCCCCGTTATTTCTCTAATAAAAGTTCTTTAAATCTTAAAGCATTCTTTATCGCATTGCCAAAAGCATCATTATTAAAAAAAGCGAATATATCCTTTTTAGTACTTTTGGCAAAATTAGCCCATTCTTTTAATTCTTTATCAGAATAACTACCACTGTAAAGATTTTCCTTACCATGAAAACGCAGGTATATAAAATCCGCAGTAATTACTTTTATTTTTGGCCATAAAGGAGAATCCGCTATACATAGACAGGCATTATAATCTTTAAGTAAATTGTAGGTATCCTCATCAAACCAAGTTTTATTTCTAAATTCAAAGATATTCCTTATCTTAAATTCTTTTAATTTTTTCAAAAAATCTTCCAACCTCTTTAAATTTTTTTTAAAACCTTCAGGCAGTTGCCACAAAATTGCACTGAGTTTATTCTTCAATTCCAAACAATTATCAAAAAATCTATCTATCGATTCATCTGTATTTAATCTTTTTAGATGAGTGATAAAGCGGTTCCCTTTAATCACAAAATAAAAATCTTTGGGACTCCTTTTAAACCAACTTCTATAGGTCTGTTTCTTTAAGTTGCGATAGAAAGTCACATTTAACTCTATGGAATTAAAAAATTGAGTATAATACTCAAACCATCTATTTATAGGAAGAGTTTCGGGATAAAAAACTCCCTGCCAATGGGGATAGTTAAAACCACTTGTTCCTACCAAAACCATCACTTTAAATTATACCACTAAGTAATAATTTGGAAGGAAAATTATTTTACCGGTTTCTTCTCTTCCTTTTTCTGCATCGTCTGTTTCACACCCAAAGAGATAGTAAATTGGGTAGAGAGTTTTTTAGGTTCGATGGTGATAATACAGGATTCATTTTCTTTTTCAAAATTGAGTAATCTGGTTCCGTATTCTATAGTATTTAGAAGGTTCCATCCATAAATGGGCATCTGTTCTTTAAAAAATAAAAATACTCTCTCGGCATCTGGTCTTCCGCTATATTTAAGTACCGCTACCCTTATATTATTTGTCTGAAATGCATAGGATTCCTGATGAAGGAATTTGAAACCATTTGGTATAGGGATATCCGCAAATTTTATATGGGAAGATGGTTCAAGTATTTTTGGCGAAGAAACATCTCCTTCTTTAGGAAAAGAGCTACACCCTACAAAAAATAACGCTATCAAAAAGACAAATAAAAAAAATCTTCTCATCACTCACCCCCTTATTCGTTAAATTACCTCTCTCTCCACCACAAAGATTGACGGACAGGCAAAAGGAGGAGAAAGAGAAAACGCAAACTTTTTCAAACAGCAATTCTTGGAGGCAGGGCGTACCCCACCACCTCTGCCCATACCCATATATATCAAGACAACAATAAAAATTTATTTAAAAAACTTAGTAAAAAAAATGATTTTTACTTTGTGGGATCGCTAACTCTGCCTATAAATAAAATATTACCCATATCTCTGTCTTGAATTATAAATATGAATGGGTGATCTGCCTTAAATATCTTTATCGGTTCCAGCCGTATAGGCATTCCCTTCGTTACTACGGCTGTTGCTGCAGCGGCTTCAGTGCCTTCTTCATTTACTTCTACAAAAGCCTGGTGGATTACCTGACTGATATGCAAGTCTTTATTACCCGTCATGCCTGAAAAATCTGCTTCACCTGGCGTAAAGGCGGTTGGCATCCCCATCTCCATAAAGTCTTCAGCCATAAAATACTTGGTTTCAAGCTTAAACTTAGGTAAAGAAACATTAACTTCTTCGTTTCTTAAAAGTTTCTTCCATTCGGATAACTTTTCAGGATTCAGAGATTCTTCTACAACTTTTAAATCATCTCCTTTCGGAAGAAAAATGAGCATAGAAAGCTCATTTCCGACATAAGGCAACTCTAAAATCTGAAGTTTTTCTGTCTCGGCATAATTAAATTCGCCAGTCAAGTGCATCATCTGAACTTTAATTTTAGTATCGGGGCTAACTCTAAAATCTTCTTCTTTAGTATCTTCCTTATCAAACTGTTTAAGCCAAAAACCTTTAAAATAAATTGCATTTGTAAGAACCAATCTGGTTGATGGGGTAATAAAACCGGGAGGGATTAGGTCTTTTATTTTGTTATTTGTCTGCTCTTCTACCCAGCTGTTTATTACTAAGCGGGATTCCTCAGTCTCTTTTATAAAGTCTAAATTTGTTGCTTTTCCGCCGTAATATTTGTCTACTAGATTAAAATAATCCTCCAGAAACTTATAATCTTTTTGAGCCCATAAGGCATTGGCTGTGCTAAGCGTATATTCTTTATCCTTTTTGTTGATTTTTTTATATATCTCCAAGTAAGAACTTCTGCGGATAAAGGCGTCTTGGGGAAAATGAAATACCGCTTGCATCTCCTCTGCGGTCTTCCCCTTTGCCCCTTCATATGTCATAGCTAAAGCGGAAAAAATGCTGTATGGAGAATAAAGAATATTACCGTCTTTTGATTTGTATCTGGAATAAAGGTCAAAGGTAAATTGATTATTGGCACTTACGACGCTACTAATGTCCTGGGTAAATACAATAGAAGATAAAGAAAATAAGCTAATTACTAATACAGTTAAACTACCCAATAGAGTTTTTTTCATATTTCCTCACCCCTTTATTCGTTAAATTACCAGACGAAGCTTACTACGTAATAATCGCTTACCTGCTTAGCGTAGTCTGGTGCCCCTGGGAGGAATCGAACCCCCAACACAGGGCTTAGGAAGCCCCTGCTCTATCCTATTGAGCTACAGGGGCAAAAATCAAAATTTAATCAAAGAAAAAACTGGGTAGTCCTTTAATTTTTCTCTTCCTTTTAAATCAACCAACTCAATCAAAAAAGCAATCCCCACAATTTTTGCTTTAAATTTTTCTACTAATTCCGCTACCGCTTTAGCGGTTCCACCGGTAGCTAAAAGGTCATCTAATATTAAAACTTTTGCCCCTTCAACTAAAGCATCCTGGTGCATCTCTAAGGTATCGGTCCCATATTCTAATTCATAAGTTACGGAAATCGTCTTATAAGGAAGTTTCCCTTTTTTTCTTACCGGGATAAACCCTGCGCCCAATTTATAAGCAACCGCTCCTCCTAAGATAAATCCCCTTGATTCTACCGCTACTACATAATCTATCTTCTTATTTTTAAAATTATTTGCCAATAAATCTATCGCCTTTTTAAATATTTTCTTCTCTTTAAGGAGAGTGGTGATATCCCTAAAAAGGATTCCTTTTTTGGGAAAATCCGGAATACTGCGAATATAATCCTTGAGATTTAATTTCTCCATAAGACCTCCCCGTTTAATTGTTAAATTAATAATTCGTTGATTTCGTTATTTTCGTTATTTTACTTCCTTAAAACCTTAATACCTAAACACTAACTCCCTAAACTTCCTAACTACTTTTTTATCTTAATTTATTCAATTCTTGTTCCCTTATAAAATTTCTTAATTTCTTTAAAGCCTGCTCTTCAATTTGACGAACTCTCTCACGGGAAATACCGAATTTTTTAGCAATTTGAGCTAAAGTGTGTATTTTACCATCCGTAATCCCAAATCGCATATCTAAAATCTTTTTTTCGCGTGGAGACATCATCTCTAAGAGAGTAGCGATCCTTTGTTTATCAATTAAACGAGAAAAACCTGAATCCGGAGAAACTACTTTTTCATCTTCCAATACATCCTTAAGTTCACCCTCATCTTCCTCTCCCACCGGAGTCTCTAAAGAAAGCGTAGTTGCAGAAAGCCAATTAGTAACCTCTTCAATTTTCTCTTTACTAAGCCCCAATTTTTTGCCGATCTCCTGAGGAGTGGGTGGGCGTTTTAATTTATGGGTTAATTCCTCTTGGGCTTTTTTCCATTTAGTTAATAATTCATTCATATATACAGGCAAACGTACTGTCTTCTGCTGTTGGGCTATAGCACGGGTAATATTCTGTTTTATCCACCAAGCAGCATAAGTAGAAAAACGGAAGCCCTTACGTGGATCAAATTTATCTACCGCATGCATCAAACCGATATTTCCTTCGGCAATTAAATCCATCAAAGGCATACTTCCCAAATGAGCGTATTTTTTGGCAATATTGATTACTAAACGCAAGTTTGAACGGATAATCTTATCGCGGGCTTCCTTATCTCCTTTTTTTGCTCGCTTAGCAAGCTCTATCTCTTCTTGGGCAGTTAAAAGGGGAATATTTTTTATCTCTTTTAGATATGCCCTTAACGGCTCCATCTATTTTTTATTTTTTTTATTCTTTATTACTGCCTGGGCAGAAGATAATCTGGCAATCGGGACACGGAAAGGCGAACAACTTACATAATCAAGTCCTAACTGATGGCATAGTTCTACAGAACGTGGTTCTCCTCCGTGTTCTCCGCATATACCTATTTCTAAATTAGGCCTCCTCTTTCTGCCCTTTTCAATACCGATCCGCATCAGCTCCCCTATACCTTTTGGTTCAATGGTCTGAAAAGGATCATCAGTAAGGATCCCTTGATTAAGATAATGGGGTAAGAAACTCCCTATATCATCGCGTGAAAAACCAAATCCCATCTGGGTAAGATCATTGGTTCCGAAAGAGAAAAATTCTGCATACTCTGCCAATTCATCTGCGACTAAACAGGCACGGGGAATCTCAATCATTGTACCAAACATATATTTAATCTTCTTTAAGTTATATTTCTTCAAAACCTCCTGATAAACCTCATCTACAATCTGTTTTTGAATTTTAAGTTCCTTTACATCGCATACCACCGGAATCATTATCTCCGGATAAGGTTTTTTTCCTTCTTTAATTAGTTCAGCAGATGCTTCAAAGATAGCGCGTATCTGGGTGCGACTGATTTCCGGATAAGTAATCCCTAAACGCACTCCCCGATGCCCCATCATCGGATTTGCCTCATGAAGGACTTCTGTTCTTTTCTTTAACTCCTCCAAAGTTATCCCTAAATCCTGGGCTAAATTTTTAAGTTTTTCCTCATCTTTAGGAACAAATTCATGCAGAGGTGGGTCTAAAAGTCTGATTACTACCCCAAGACCATCCATAGCCTCTAAAGTCTTTTTTATATCTTCCTTCATATAAGGGAAAAGTTCATCCAGAGCTTTTTGGCGTTCTTCTTTAGTAGAAGAGCAGATCATCTTACGCAAAAGATACAGGGGTTTTTCAGAGCCTTTGCCATAAAACATATGCTCCGTTCTAAAAAGTCCAATACCTTCTGCACCAAATTGCCTTGCGCGTAAAGCATCTTCAGGGGTATCCGCATTGGTGCGTACTCCCAATCTTTTAACTGAATCCGTTAGTTTTAAAAACTCCAACAACAATTTATTTTCCTCACCTACATCCATCATTGGAAGTTTTCCTGCATAGACATTCCCTTTAGTTCCATTAAGGGTAATAAAGTCTCCTTCTTTTAAAATCTTTCCATCCGCGGTAGAAAGCTCTTTCTTCTCTAAATCAATAACTAAACTACCTGCTCCTACTACACAACACTTTCCCCATCCCCGTGCTACTAAGGCAGCATGCGAAGTCATACCTCCGCGTAAAGTAAGGATCCCTTCTGCTGAACGCATACCTTCCACATCTTCGGGGTTGGTTTCTTCTCTTACTAAGATTACTTTTTTACCCTGCTTTGTCCATTCCACCGCATCTTTGGCGGTAAAAACGATCTGTCCGGTTGCTCCACCCGGACCAGCAGGCAAACCTTTAGCAATAGGTTTAGAACCTGCCTCTGCTTTTGGATCGATAATGGGATGAAGTAATTCATCTAATTGGGAAGGAGTCACTCGCATAATCGCCTCTTCTTTAGTAATAAGTTTTTCTTTATACATATCCAAAGCCATCCTTACCGCTGCGGGACCGTTACGTTTTCCTACTCGACACTGAAGCATAAAGAGTCTTCCCTTCTCAATCGTAAACTCAATATCCATCATATCCCGATAGTGTTTTTCTAAGCGCCTCTGGTATTCAAAAAGTTCTTTATATACCTTAGGCATTGCCTTCTCTAAGGTAATTAAATCTTTATTGTATTCTGATTTTGAGTATTCATTTATCGGTGCAGGGGTGCGGATCCCTGCTACCACATCTTCTCCTTGGGCATTGATCAGATATTCACCATAGAATTTTTTCTCACCCGTTCCGGGATTGCGGGTAAAGGCAACACCCGTAGCGGAAGTCTCACCCATATTTCCAAAAACCATGGTCTGCACATTACAAGCGGTTCCCCAATCATCAGGGATTCCTTCAATCCTTCGGTAACTTACCGCACGTTTCCCCTGCCAGGAAGCAAATACCGCACCGATTCCTTCCCAGAGTTGTTGATTATGATCATCGGGAAATTCTCTTCCTAAAACCTCTTTGATCTTCTTTTTGAATAAATCACACAATTTCTTTAGGTCCTCAACGGTAAGGTCAGTATCGGATTTATAGCCCTTTTGTTTTTTCATCTCCTCTATTATCTTTTCTAATTGTCTGCGAATCCCTGATTCCTCATCCTTAGGTTCAATCCCCGCTGCTTTTTCCATCACCACATCCGAATACATCATTAAAAGTCTACGATAAGCATCATAAACAAACCTCTCATCACCACTCTGTTTTATTAATCCCGGAATAGTTTTAGTAGTTAAACCGATATTTAAAACTGTTTCCATCATCCCCGGCATTGACCGACGTGCTCCCGAACGCACAGAAACCAAAAGAGGATTTTCCGGATCCCCAAATTTTCTTCCCATAATTTTTTCTACTCTTCTTAATGCTTTTTCTACCTGTTCCTTTAATCCGGGAGGATACTTTTTATTATGTTTATAATAATAGGTACAAACCTCCGTAGTAATAGTAAATCCAGGAGGAACCGGAAGTCTTAAATCCTTATGCCCAGCCATCTCTGCCAAATTTGCACCTTTTCCTCCTAAAAGGTCCTTCATCTTTTCATTTCCTTCGGCAAAACCTGCTCCAAAGAAATAAACATACTTCTTCGCCATCTTTAAACTCCCTCCTTTCTTTTATATCTCGTTATTATCGTTAATTTCGTTTAGTTCGTTATTTTCGTTAATTTCGTTTGTCACTAAACAAGCATTGCTTCTTTTGTGACATTAAACTTTTATCCCCTTAATCACTTTAATTACCATTTACCAATTACTGATTACTGATTACTAATTTTAAACTACTGAATTAGTTTTTCTCTTAAATAATCCTTCAAATTATCCATCCCAATTCTTTCCTGTAACATCGTATCCCTATCTCTAACCGTTACCTTCTTATCACTTAAAGATTCTATATCCACAGTTACACAGAAAGGAGTTCCTACCTCATCTTGCCTGCGATAAAGTTTTCCGATGGCTGCGGTATCATCATAAACGGTAAAAAAACTTTTCTTTAAATCTTTAGCGATTTTTTTGGCTAATTCTACTAATTCGGTTCTGTTTTTTAAAAGGGGAAATACCGCTACTTTTACCGGAGAAAGTTCATGATGTAATTTTAAAACCACCCTTATATCATCTTTGACTTTTTCTTCACAATAACTATCTACCAAAAAAGCCAAAAAACTCCTATCCACTCCACCAGAAGGTTCAATAATGTAAGGATAAAATCTTTCTTTGGTAACATCATCAAAGTACCTTAAATCTTTTTTGCTTAATTCCGCATGTCTTTTTAAATCAAAATCAGTACGATTGGCGATCCCTTCTAACTCTGACCAACCAAAAGGAAAATTATACTCAATATCCGTACAGGCAACCGCATAATGGGCAAGTTCATCTTTTGAATGGGGTCTTTTTCTTAAATTCTCTTTTTTTATCCCCAAATTTATATACCAATTAAAACGCTCCTCAACCCACTCATTAAATTTCTCTTCGGCATCTTTAGGATGAACAAAGTATTCAATCTCCATCTGTTCAAATTCCCTTGTTCTAAAAATAAAATTCCCTGGGGTAATCTCATTTCTAAAGGCTTTACCAATCTGGGCTAAGCCAAAAGGTAATTTCGGATGCTTTGTATCTATGATATTTAAAAAATTTACAAACATACCTTGGGCGGTTTCTGGACGAAGATAAATCTTTGATGCCTCATCCTCTAAAACACCTAAGCGGGTTTCAAACATTAAATTAAAAGGCCTTGCCTCAGTAAGTTGACCGCCACATTCAGGACATTTTGTTTTATCTAAAAGATCAACTGTTTTAAAGCGCTTTTTACAGGATTTGCAGTCACTCTTTAAATCATAAAAATTCTCTATATGCCCGCTTGCCTGCCAAACCTTAGGATGCATAAAGATACTGGCATCCATACCAAAGATATCATCTCGCTCATAAACATTTGCTTTCCACCAAGCTCTTTTTATATTATTTTTTAACTCCACCCCATAAGGACCATAATCCCAACTATTCGCCAGGCCTCCATAGATTTCTGAAGACTGGAAAATAAAACCTCTGCGCTTACATAAAGAGATAATTTTATCCATTAAATCTGCCATATCTTTATCCTAATTTTTAGAAAAGATTTTACCACAATTTTTAATTTTTTCTATCTATATTTTCGTTAATTTCGTTTAGTTCGTTATTTTCGTTATTTTTGTTATTTTACTTCCTTAAAACCTTAACACCTAAACACCTTAACACCTAACTTACCTAACTCCCTAACTCACCCAACTTCTTTAACTCTTCCTCCTTTATCGTAAAACTATGCTCTTGTGTAGGAAATTTTTCCTGAAGGACTTCTTCTTTATATTCTAAAATTGCTTTAAAGATAAGTTCAGAAAGATTTATGTATCTTTTGACAAATTTCGGTTTAAACCGCTCAAATAAACCCAAAAGGTCATGCGTCACCAAAACCTGGCCATCACAGAAAACCCCTGCACCAATCCCGATCGTAGGTATCTTTAAATTCTCAGTAATTATTTTAGCAATCTTATCCGGAACACATTCTAAAACAATAGAAAAGCAACCCAATTTTTCCAAAGCTTTTGCCTCTTCAATCAGTCTTTTGGCGGTTTCTGCATCTTTACCTTGAACCTTAAATCCTCCTAATTTGTCCGCAGTCTGGGGAGTAAGTCCAATATGTCCCATTACCGGAATGCCTTCTTTAATAATTGCCTCGGTTACCTCTAAACATCTATCAAACCATTCTAATTTTATTGCATCACAATCTGCCTCCTCGATAAACCTTTTGGCATTCTTTACTGAATTTTTAATATCTAATTGATATGCTTCATAAGGCATATCTCCGATTACCAAAGCATGCTTTACCGCCCTACTTACTGCCTTAGCATGATGGAGCATCTCAGCCATTCCGACCTGGGTTGTCGATTCCAAACCCAATACTACATTTGCTACTGAATCTCCTACCAAAATCATATCCACTCCTGCTTTATCAATTAACAGAGCTAAAGGATAATCATAGGCGGTAAGCATAGTAATTTTTCTTTTTCCTTTTAAAGAAACTATATCCTCAACTTTAATCTTCTCATCCATTTTTTTTGTCTTCTTTAAAAACTACATCCTCTATCCTGGCATTATATCTTTTTAGTAAACTTTCAGATTTCTCTATCCCTAAAACAAATAAAGCGGTAGCTAAAGCATCCGCAGTCAAACAATCATCCGCAACAATAGTAATAGAACTTATCTTAGAATCAACCGGAAAACCCGTTTTTGGATTAAAGATGTGACTATAAATTTTATTATCCTCTAAAAAATAATTTTCATAATCTCCAGAAGTAGCCACCGCTTTATCCTTTAATTTAATAACCTTTCTTATAATTTTTTTATACGGATCCTTTATCCCCACTTGCCAAGGTCGGTTAAATTTTTCTCCTAAACAGTATATATCTCCTCCCGCATTAATTAAGGCATTTCTTATCTTTTTTTCTTTTAATCTTTTAATTGCACAATCAACTGCGTAGCCTTTGGCAATCGCTCCTAAATCTATAATCATCCCTATTTTTTTAAACTCTACTATCCGATTTTCTTCATCTAACAATACCTTGTCTAAACCCACCAGTTTCAAAGTCTCAGTGATCTCTTCCTGCATAGGCTTTCTATAATTATGCGTATCAAATCCCCATACTTTAAGTAAAGCACCTACAGTTATATCAAACGCTCCTTGAGTTGCCTCATAAAATTCCTTTGCCTTCTTAATTATAAAAAATGTCTCTGGACTTACCTTTGCTTTAGCCTGTTTATTTAATAAAGAGATTTCACTTTGCGGATTATACTTACTTAAAAGTGATTCTATCCTCTTTATCTCACTGAATGCCAAATCTATCGCCTCTTTATTATCTGAAATTACCTCCACATAGGTTCCCATCAAAATTTGGGTTTGACTGTAAAGGCTCCTTTGGCTACAACCCATCAAAAACAAAAATAGTATAGTAAAAAACTTAAAGTTCTTCATTTCTTTATAATCCTTAATAATTCCTCATCGGTAAATGTATTTAAAACATCCTCCTTTTCTAACCAACCCCTACGTGCTACCGCTAAACCTAAATCCATATTATTCATCTGATCCAAATTATGCGCATCCGTACCAATGGCTAATTTCACACCCACATCCTTTGCCATACGCGCATAAGTATCGTTTAGGTCAAGCCTCTGAGGAAAGGCATTGATCTCTAAGGCGGTATTGGTATCTCTACATACTTTAAGGATCTTCTCAAAATCGATCTCATAAGCATCACGTACTCCCCAAAGTCTTGCGGTCGGATGGGCAATGATATGCACGTATTTATTTTGGCAGGCTTTGATAATCCTTGCGGTAAGTTTTTCCTTTGACTGCTTAAAACCGGTATGGATAGCTGCAATCACAATATCAAATTCTTTTAAAACTTCATCTTTATAATCAAGATTTCCCTCTGAATCTATATCCACCTCTGTTCCATAAAGGACCTTAAAATCCTTTAATTTTTTATTTAAATTTTCGATCTGTTGTTTTTTCTTTTTTAAATCACTCTGCTTAAGGCCTCCCGCAACTCTAAGACCTTGAGAGTGATCCGTAATGGCTACATAGGAATAATTCAATTTTTTACAATATTCCGCGATCTCCTCAATCGTATTTCCTCCATCCGACCATTTAGAATGGACATGAAGATCTCCTCTTATATCTTTTTCCTCTACTAAAATAGGTAAAGAAAACTTTAATGCTAACTCTATCTCACCCGTATCCTCCCTTAATTCCGGCGGAATATATGCCATCTTTAAAAATTTAAATATCTCCTCTTCGGTTTTCCCCACTAAAAATTTATCATTTTTAAATACACCGTACTCATTTATCTTAAGCTCTTTTTTCATCGCTAATGTTCTTAATTTAATATTAAAATTCTTTGAGCCGGTAAAGTAAAGAAGCGCAGCCCCAAAGGATTTTTCTTCAACCACGCGACAGTCAACTTGAATATCCTTTTCGGTGCGTACAGAAGATTTGGTTTGACCTTTGGCTAAAACTTCTTTAACTAAAGGTAGACTCGTAAATCTATCCATAACTTTTTGAGGTTTATCCGAAATTACTAAAATATCGATATCCCTTACCGTCTCTTTTTTTCTCCTTAGGCTTCCCGCAGGAGAAATCATCTTTACTTCTTTTAACTCTTTAAGGGGCCTGATGAATTCATTGGCGATCTGCAGGGCTTCCGCTAAAGGGATACGCTCTTTTCCCTTTTTTAAAATCTCAATCCCTTTTTTAATATTCTCAATAGTTTTCTCCTTAATCCCAAATAAGCCTTGAAGTTTATTTTTTTCTATCGCCTTCTCTAATTCTTCTATACTTTTTATATTCAGTTTCTCATATAAAAGTTTAGCGGTCTTAGGTCCTACTGAAGGGATATTAAGCAAATCTAATAATCCTTCGGGAATCGTCTTTTTTAATTCTAAATATGACTTAAGGGTTCCGGTAGAGATGATCTCTTTTATCTTTTCTGCCAAATCCTTTCCTATACCGGGTATCTCTAAAAGTTTATCCTTTTTTATAAGTTCCTCTATATCTTCAGTTAAACTTTCTATATTCTGCGCTGCCTTCTCATAAGCCCGGATACGAAAAGGATTATCACCTTTAATCTCTAAGATCTTGGCAATATTGCGAAATATCTCTGCTACATAAAGATTCTTCATCTTTAGCTAACCCTTAAATTATAACTTGCCTCGATTGTTTTTACTAAATCTAAAAGCACAGAATTTACCGGAACCGGAATTCCCAATTCCTGACCCAGCCGGACAATTACACCGTTTATAGAGCATATCTCCGTGCGTTTATTCTTTAAAACATCCTGAAGCATACTGGAGATATTCTCTTTGGTTGCCTCACAGACCGCCTCTACCTTGGCTAAAGGATCATCGTAAATAAGTTTTATCCTTTTCCTTTTAGCAATACGAATTGCCTCAGTAACCGCTTCCCTTAAAATCCTGCGTGTTCCTTCAAACTCAATTAACCTTCCATTGTTAAGCCGGGTAATTGCGGTTAGGGCATTTATCCCTACATTGATGATCAATTTTGACCAAAGTAGACCCTTTATATCTTTAGAAATTTTAGTTAATATCCCTGCCTGATTAAAAATATCCCTTATCCTTCTTAACTCTAAACTCATCCGACCATCTATCCTTCCAATAATCGTCTCACCTTTTCCCGCATGTCGGATATGCCCTTCTTTTATAACATAGGCCCCCTGATTAGTCACTCCCGCAACCACCCTCTCTTGGCCTAAGACTTCTCCGATCGTCTCAATATTGCCTAAACCATTCTGTAAGGTAAGTACGGTTGTCTCTTCGCTGACGATGGGTTTAATCGATAGACTTGCTTGATGCGTATCGTAAGATTTTACCGCAATAATAATTAAATCTGCGGTTTTAATCTCATCTAAGTTACAGGTGACTCTAACGTTTGCCTGCCAATTACCGGAAACTCCCTCGATTATTATCCCCTGTTTGTTTATTCTTTCTGCACGCTCTTTATCTTTATCTAAAATCCAAACCTCCTTTTCTACTTTAGATAAAAATGCAGCAAATAAACAACCCATCGCTCCCGGGCCTACTACTACTATTCTCATTATTACCTCCTTAAGGTTATTTTAAAAGTTCCAAAATCACTTTTTGAGACTTTAATCTTTTTTCCAAATGGAACTCTAAAAAAGCATCTAATATATAATCTAATTCTCTCTTGATCTGAGGGTTTATCCCTAAACGTAGATTGTTATCCAAATCATTTCTTTCTATATGTAAAAGGGTAATAACTGTTCCCCGGTAAAGTAACCTGGCTTTTAGGTCTTTCCTTTGACACTTTGGACAAAGCAAACCCCCTAAATTTATACTAAATTTTACCTGACTGGCGGTAATTTTATCTTGACAGCTGATACAGGAATCTATATGGGGTTTAAATCCTGCTAAAGTAAGCAATTTTATTTTAAATATGGTATTAATCTTATCGGGATAAGGATAATCAACGAGTTTTCTTAAACAATCTAATGTCAAATTAAAAATTTCTTGATTTGGCTCTTCCAAAGGCACTACCTTATCTAAAAGTTCTATCACTAAAGTAGCGGAAGAAAATTTATTAAGGTCATTTCTTATGCTATCAAAATTTTCTTTTAAATCACAACTACTGGCTAAATGTAAAGTAGAATTTCGTTTCTTGTAAAATATCATATCGTTTAAGGAAAATGGCTCAAGGCTTGAGGAAAATTTATGCGGTGTTTCCTTTATCCCTTTAAAGATAAGATTTACCTTACCAAAATCTTTAGTGTAAAAATGCGCGATGAGACTGGTTTCGCCGTAATCAAATTTTTTAATGACCAATCCTTCAGTTTTAACTAAAGCCATTTTAAAGATTAATTTTATATTTTGCGCGGATATAATTAGAGATCAGATCCAAAAGAGTATTCTGTTTATCAAACATTATTTTTTTGTTTTCTTTATCTCTATCATCAAATCCCAAAGCGTGCAAAAAACCATGGATTATATAAAGTATAATTTCTTTTTTAAAAGAATTTTTATAAAGAAAAGCGTTTTCTCTGGCAACTTTAGTGCAGATAAATATCTCTAACAGGAGATTATCTTTTTTACCCAAATCGAATACTAAAACATCCGTAGGGCAATCCCTCTTAAGATAAACTCTATTTAAATTGCGGATGATTCTTTTATTTATAAAATAAAGATTAAACTCCCCCCTCTTTATACCAAAAAAATCACCGAGATAAAATACGATATCCCTTATTATCTTTTTACTAAAAGGTATCCTTTCTTTATCTAAATTCTCGATATGGATATCTAATTTCTTCTTCAATTTATTATGAAGAGACTCCCTGTGGATAGGCCACCCTTACATGATACATCGAAGTTAAAATCCTAATAAAAACTTCCGTAATCTTTTCTAAATCCCTTAAGGTAAGTGGGCATTCATCAAGTTGACCATCGATAAATTTACTATTTACAACTCTACGTACCAATTCCGCAATTTTATTAGGATTAGGATCTCTTAAAACCCGCGAAGCAGCCTCTACAGAATCTGCTAAAAGCACGATTGCGGTTTCTTTTGTCTTAGGTTTAGGTCCGGGATAACGAAAGAGTTTATCATCCACATCTTCTTTATTATCCTCCAAAGCCTTAAGATAAAAATAATAAACCAGACTCGTCCCGTGATGTTGGGCAATAAAATCAATTATTTTTTTATTTAATTTATATCTCTTTGCCAATCTTATACCCTCTTTTACATGGTTTACGATTATCAATTTACTTAAAGCAGGAGAAAGTTTTTCATGAAAGGCTTGGTTAGAAAGTTGATTTTCAATAAAATACTGTGGTCTAATTATTTTCCCAATATCATGATAGTAAGCCCCAATCCGGCTTAAAAGGGAATCTGCGCCGATAGCCTCAGAGGCAGCTTCAGAGAGATTTCCTACAATAAGACTATGATGGTATGTTCCCGGAGCCTTTAAAATCATCTCCTTTAAAAGGGGACTGTTAAAATCGGAAAGTTCTAAAAGACTTATATTGGTAATCCTTTCAAAAAGATACTCAAAGATAGGAAGTACTCCGGAAACAACTATCCCCGAAACGAACCCATTAAGAAAAAGCCAAGGATAAATTAGGAAATCTTCTTTTATCATAAAATTATGCATAAAGAATAACTCTATACATTGAATTAAACCTGAAAAAATCCCTGCTTGAATAATCTTAAACCTACGCCTTGGCTTCCAGGAAATCAAAGAAGAAAATATCCCTGTAGTAAAGAGAATTATTCCCCAGTAAAAATTATTTATTTGAAAAGAAAATCTAATCCCCAAAGCAAAAGACATAATGAGAGAAATTTCTAAATCCGAAAAGATAACCGTTACCAGTATAGGGATTAAAGAAAAGGGTATAAAGTAAATGGGTCGGTTATTTCTTATCACTGTATCGGAAATAAAAACGAATAAAAGATAAAGTAAAATCAAATGGGTAATTTTATAAGGAATACCTTCGGAGATCTTCTTTTTAAATTCAAGATAAAGGAATAAAGAAATAATAAAAATAATAACCAATGGATTTATCTTTAAGATATATACCTCTAAAATAAAAAGTAAAATCAAAAAGAGAATAATCGATACCTTATTTATTAAAGGATTTTTCATAGGCCTCAATGATCCTTTGAACAAGGGGATGTCTTACTACATCTTTTCCAGTTAAATAAATAAATTTTATCCCTTCGATATCCTTAAGAATTTCTTGAGCCTGAATTAGACCGCTAGGTCTTCCTTTGGGTAGGTCACTTTGCGTAATATCTCCGGTAATTACCGCCTTGGAATCAAATCCTAAGCGGGTCAAAAACATCTTCATCTGCTCAGCGGTACAGTTCTGGGCTTCATCTAAGATAATAAAAGCATCATTTAAAGTTCTTCCCCGCATATAGGCTAAAGGAGCAACTTCGATTATCCCTGTCTCTAAATACCGCTCAATCTGCTCTATCTCCATCATATCATAAAGGGCATCGTAAAGTGGTCTTAGGTAAGGGGAAATCTTTTCGTACATATCTCCAGGTAAAAATCCCAAAGATTCTCCTGCTTCTATAGCGGGTCGGGTTAATATTACTCTCCTTGCTCTTCCTTTCTTAAGTGCCTCTACTGCGCAAGCCATGGCTAAATAGGTCTTGCCCGTTCCTGCAGGCCCAATAGCAAAAACGATATCGTATCTCCTTATCGCCTCCACGTATTCCCTTTGACCTTTTGTACGTGGTCCGATCTGCTTATTACCAAAAGAAAATATAAAACCTGTCTGGGGAATATCATTTAACTTCTCTTCCTTAAAAGTCTTAATAAGATAAAAGAGTTGCTTACGGTCAATCTCTTGATGCATCTGACGAATATTGCCTAAAAGATGCTCCAGAAGACCTGCTACTTTCTCTACATTTTGAGGTTTTCCCGTTATCTTTAAAGAATCCGGTTGAAGGGTAATCCTTACCTTAAATTCTTCTTCGATAGTCTTAATATTACTGTCGTAGGCTCCAAATAAAAGGGGAAGCTCTTTTTGACTCTTTACTGTGACTACTTTCTCCATAAACTATTTAAGATTGCTTTTTTCTCTCTCTAAAGGGATATCGATTATCTGGCCGGGATAAATTTTATTGGGATCACTAAGTTTATCTTTATTTGCTTCATAGATTTTCATCCAAAGCCGCCTGGTCCCATAAAATTTCTCTGAAATTTTCTGAAGTGTATCCCCATTCTGAACGGTATATTTTTCTATTGTAGTTACTTTAGGTATCTCTTTATTTTCTAAAGGAGAAGATTTCCTTACAATATAGCCTAAATTCCCCTCTAATTCTTTATCTTGAGAAGATAAATCCTTTTCTTGGGTAATCATTTTTTTAAATCTTATCGGTGGATACAGTTCTATTTCTACCTGTTGAATTGTACGCTTAGTTTTTTGAATAGAGGGAGTTTCTTTAGGTGAACCTTTAAGATAACCCAAATTACCTTTAAGTTCTTGATCTACTCTATCTTTCGTTACTCTATAGGTTCTGACTACACAACCGGAAATAAAAAAAGAAAATATTAACCATACCATCAAAAATTTTAAATTTCTCATTTCTTCTGCCTCCCTTTTTTATCTAATTTTATTTTTAATTCTTTAAGTTGAGCCTCTTCTACCTCTGAAGGCGCTCCGGTTAAAAGACAGATACCTTTTTGGGTTTTGGGAAAAAGGATTGTCTCTCTGATACTTTCTTTACCTATCAATATACTTATTAATCTATCTAAACCAAAGGCGATCCCTCCATGCGGAGGAGCACCGAATTTAAATGCCTCTAAAAGAAAACCGAATCGCTTTCTACTTTCATTCTTGTTTATACCGATAATTTTAAAAATTTTTTCTTGAAGAGCTTCCTGATGGATGCGGATAGAACCCGAGGCGATCTCTACTCCATTTAAAACTAAATCATAGGAACGCGCTCTTACTCTCTGGGGCTGTTTTTCTAAAAATTCCAAATCCTCCTCTTTAGGAGCGGTGAAAGGATGATGCTCGCTTTCCCACCTTTTTTCCTCTTGGTTATATTTAAAGAGTGGGAAATCCACAACCCAAACAAAAGAAAACTCCTGTTGGGTCTGTTTTCTTAGATCAGGTTTATCGGTATTATAATTTTTCATTGCCTCTTCATAACTGATACGCTTAAAAGGAATCTGAATCTCTATATTTTTTATACTTCTAAAGATCTGCTGGATTAATCTTTCGGAAAGATCAAATATATCTTCTTCCTCCACAAAGGACATCTCTAAATCTAATTGGCTAAATTCCGGCTGGCGGTCCTGTCTTAAATCTTCATCTCTAAAACAGATGGCAATTTGATAATAACGGTCAAATCCCGCTACCATTAAAATCTGCTTAAATAATTGGGGTGATTGCGGTAGGGCATAAAAAGTTCCCGGATTAAGGCGCGAGGGCACTAAAAAATCCCTTGCTCCCTCAGGAGTAGATTTAGTAAGAAAAGGAGTGATACACTCGATAAAATTTTCTTTCTCTAAAAAAGAACGGATAACTTTATAAACATTCTGTCTTACTAAAAAATTATTTAAAACCGCCTCTCTCCTTAAATCTAAATACCGATATTTAAATCTCAATTCTTCAGAAACATCCTCTTTATCAATATCAAAAGGTAATTCTTTACAAGGATTGAGGATCTCCGCAGAGGTTGCCTCCAACTCAATTTCTCCGGTGGGTATTTTTGGATTCTCTGTTCCTTTAGGCCTGAGATTTACCTTTCCTTTTACCTTTAAGACAAATTCATTGCGCACATTTTGAGCAACCTGATAAGCTTCTAAAGAGACCTTAGGATTAAATACTACCTGGGTAAAACCGTACCTATCCCTTAAGTCAATAAAGATAAGTTTTCCGTGATCACGTCGGGCTTTCACCCAACCACAGAGTACAACTTCTTTGCCTACATCTTCCGCCCTTAATTCGCAACAGTTATGCGTTCTTAACATAGAAAATCTTTAGGATTATTAAGTAATTCCTCCATACGGATTTCTCTTTGCGTATGGTTCTTTAAGTCTTTTAATTTTAAAGTAGAATTTTCCAATTCCAAATCTCCCAAGATTATTACAAACCTCACTTTCAAAGCATCTGCCTTCCTTAAAGCTGCCTTTAAAGATTTTTCTTGATAGTCAGTATCTACCGCAAAATTTTTATGGCGTAGTACATCCATTATCTTAAGTGACTGCTTTTTTGCTTTTTCCCCTAAGGCAACTAAATAGATTAAGTCATTTTTTTCTTGAGGAGTCTTTTCTCTTTTTACTAAAAGCAGTCTTTCTAATCCTAAAGCAAAACCGCAAGCAGGTTTATCTGGACCACCTAACTCTTTAACCAGATCATCGTACCTTCCACCGGCACCTAAAGCATTTTGACTACCCAAATCCGGATGGATTATTTCAAAGACTGTGCGGGTGTAATAATCTAAGCCCCTTACTAAAAAGGGGACTAAATTATATTCTATATCTAAACTTTTAAGTCCATCCTGAACCTCTTGAAAATGCTTATAACAGTCTGCACAGAGAAAACTTTCTGATAATAAAATACTATTTTTTAATATCTCTTGACAGGCTTCATTTTTACAGTCAAGGATTCTCAACACATTGGTCTGATATCTTCTCTGACAATCTAAACAGAAATGGTTAATTTTTTTTTCTAAAGATTCCTTTATGAATAAGGAGAATTTATTTTTATCTTTTTTACAGCCTAAACTATTTAAATTTATCTTAAAATTTGAAATACCAAATTCTTCTAAAAGATGCTTGGCTAAACTAATCAACTCTACATCTAAAAGGAAAGACCCTGAACCGATCGCCTCCACTCCTAAATGATGAAATTGCCTCAACCTTCCTCTCTGCGGACGCTCTGCACGGAACATCGGACCTAAATAATAAAATTTTACAAAATCGTATTTCTTATCTAAATTATTCTCTAAATATGCGCGCACCACTGAAGCGGTACCTTCAGGTCTTAATACCAAAGATTCTTCATCTTCTTTATCAGTATCGGACCTTCTTACTAAAAACATCTGCTTATTTACTACTTCACTTGTATCTCCTAAAGAACGGCTAAATAATTTTAATTCTTCAATTAAGGGAGTGCGTATCTCTTGATATCCATAATTGGCGAGGATCTTGCGTGCTAAAGTCTCTATCTTTTGCCAAAGATAGACCTCTTGCGGTAAAATATCTTTTGTGCCCCGTACAGACTTATACATTTTATATTAAATAGAACTTAAGATTTGCTTCTTTAGAGCCGGACTTTTAGATTCTACATGGTTATATATAAATATAAATTATTTGCGCTGGATTATTTTATCTTTTTCTTCATCTCTAAACCAGGCTTAAAAACCACCACTTTGCGTGGAGGGACAGGAACTGTTTGACCGGTCTTGGGATTTCTACCTGTGCGTGCCTTTCTCTGTTTTATCTTAAAGACACCAAAATTTCTCAACTCAATTTTTTCACCCTTTTCTAAGGCACTGATTATATAATCGAATGTCTTTTGTACTACCTTCTTTACATCTATCTGTTTAAGACCTGTTTCATCAGCGATCTTTAAAACTAAATCTTTTTTAGTCATAATCACACCTCCCTTTTAAACACAACTACTTTATCATCAAAAATTTATGTTGTCAAGAGAAATTAACGGGCAATAAGTTGAGAGATCTTAAAGATAGGCAAAAATAAAGCCACTACTATCCCCCCGATAACAATCCCTAAGAAAGCAATTACTATCGGTTCAATTGCGTTTACTAAACCAGCGACCGCGGTATCTACCTCTTCTTCATAAAAATCCGCGATTTTAGTAAGCATACTCTCAAGTTGGCCAGTCTTTTCTCCTACACCAATCATCCGCGATACCAAAGGTGGGAAAAATCCACTGTTAGAAAGGGGTAAAGCTATAGGCTCTCCTTCTTTTACTGCTTGACGACACTCTTGGATCACCTTCTCAATCACTTTATTACCCGAGGTCTTTCCCACAATATCTAAGGCATTTAGTATATTTACTCCACTTTTTATTAAAGTAGAGAATGTTCGACTAAAACGGGCAATGGCTATCTTTTTAAAAAGCGGACCTATTACCGGCAGTTCCATCTTTTTCTTATCAAACATAAATCTGCCTTTTTCTGTATTTATATACCTTCTAAATAAAAATCCTAAAATAATTAAAATTATTAAAAAGAGAAAGAAAAATCTCCTTAAAAGATCACTTACCTTTATAAGGATTAAGGTGGGAAGAGGAAGACTCCCCCCTAACATTTCGAATATACCTTTGAATGTAGGCACGACTTTAAATAAAAGTACTCCGGTAATAAGTACTGCCATCACTACAATTATTGTAGGATACACAAGACCAGAACGGATCTTTCTTATAAGGGAAGAGGTTTTCTCTAAATAGCTAGCCAGCCTTTCCAAAATCTCATTTAACATTCCGGAGGCTTCTCCTGCCCTAATCATATTCACAAATAACTCTGAAAATACATCCGGATGCTTTGCTAAAGTATCGGGAAAACTTATTCCTGATTCGATATCTTTCCTTACCGAACCAATAACTTTAGCTAAATATTTATTCTCTATCTGTTCCTCTAAGATGCCCAAAGCATGTACAAGGGGAATACCTGCATCGATAAGGGTGGCTAATTGCCTACAGAATACTGTAAGTTCATCTAATTTTACCTTTTTCTTCTTTATAGTTTCGACTTCTTTAGTTTTTTTCTTTTCTGCAGTAATTGAGATTACTAATAACCCTTGACGGTGCAACTCGTTAAGTAAGTCTGATTCTGTGGGTACATCCAATACTCCGGTTATAGTCTTTCCTGTTTTATCCTTAGCGATATAACGGTAGTTCATAATTCATCAACAATTTTTAAAAATGCCTCGACAACCTGAGGATCAAATTGGGTACCGGAATTTCGCTTAATCTCCTCAATCGCCTCCTGTTTAGAAAGGGGATTCTTTCTATAAGCGCGGGCAGAGGTCATCGCATCATAGGCATCTGCTAATCTGATAATGCGTGCCCCTAAAGGAATCTCATCTTTTTTATGACCATCAGGATAACCCGTTCCGTCGTAATTCTCATGGTGTTGACGCACTAACTCCGCTATCTCTTTCATAAAATCTAAAGGTTCTAAAATTTGCGCTCCTTTTAATGCGTGTTCCTTTATCCTTTCTTCTTCCTCAGGAGTTAAAGTATCCTCTTTAGTTAGTATATTATCCGGAATTCCAATCTTACCGATATCGTGTAACTCACAGGCACTACGGATCACATCTATCTCATGAGCGCTAAGATTCATTGCTTCCGCAATCTTTACCGCATAACGGGCAACGTTCTCGGAATGGCTATGGGTATAATGATCACGGGCATCCAATGCCTGAGCAAGCGCTCTTATAGTGCGGATATAAGTGGTACGCAGATTATCGTATAAACGGGTAAGATTTTTAGTCAACTCTTCTACCCTTTTACTCAAATATAGGTTCTGCTTCTGTAGGATCGTATTCTGGTCTAAGAGTCTGGCAATATTTTTGGCCTGATTCATCAAAATGGAATGTAGTTCTATCCCCTTTTTAGCCAAAAGATTCAATCTATCTAAATTTAAAGGTTTCCTTAAAAACTCGTATACACCCAGACTATTAAATTCACTTATTAATTCTGAATCCCCTTCTTCTAAAATTAAAATTATTACTGCGCTTGGTCTGATCGTTTTTATTTCTTTAATTAATTCTTTAGTTCGCATGTCCGGCATATTAGATTTTAATATAACTAAATCAAATTCAGAGGCACGCAGTTGAGTAAGTGCTTCATAACTACTACTTACCTTAGAAATTGTATAATCTTTAAGAGTAAGTTCTAAGTAATCAGAAAGTCTAGGATCATTATTAATAATTAAAATCTTTGACATATCATCTTTCCGTAGTTACACGGATTGCCTCCTCAAGGGTAATAATCCCCTCTTTTACCTTAAATAAAGCATCATCCCTTAAGGTAAGCATACCGAGTTGGTTTATAGCGTAATCTTTAATCTCATCCGAGGATTTCTTATGAATAATCATCTCCCGAATATGATCATCGATCATCAGAACTTCCAAAATTGCGGTTCTTCCGTAATAACCACTGTTATTACAAAAATTGCAACCCCTTCCTTTATAAAAACTCATCTCTTCTTTAATATTAAAATTCCTTAAAATCTCTTGTGGCACTTCTTGTTTTTCTTTACAATGGGGACAGATACAACGACAGAGACGCTGAGCGCAAACCATAATTAAAGAAGAAGCAACCAAAAATGGTTCTACCCCCATATCGATAAGTCTACTGATACTGGATGAAGCATCGTTTGTATGTAAGGTAGAAAGAATAAGTTGTCCGGTAAGTGCTGCCTTTACCGCGGTATCCGCAGTCTCACTGTCACGGATTTCACCAATCATAATTACATCCGGACTCTGTCTTAAAAGGGCGCGTAACCCAGAAGCAAAGGTAAGACCAATTTCAGGTTTTACCTGTATCTGGGTTATCCCATCTATCTCATATTCTACCGGATCTTCAATAGTAATAATGTTTTTAGTAGGAGTATTTAATTTATTAATGATAGAATAAAGTGTGGTAGACTTTCCACTTCCGGTTGGACCGGTAACCAAAATCATCCCAAAAGGTTTCTCAATTGCCTCTTTAAATAAACTTAAAGGTTTAGGAGAAAAACCCAATTTATCCAGCCCTATAGATAAGTTCGATTTATCCAAGGCACGTAAAACAAACTTCTCTCCAAAACTTGTGGGAAGACAAGAAACCCGGAAATCTATTTCACGCAAATCAAGTTTTACTTTAAACCTTCCATCTTGGGGGATTCTTGTCTCGGTAATATTTAAACCCGAGATAATCTTTAATCTGGCTAAAACCGCATTCTGTTTTGATTTGGGGATAGTGAAGATATCATATAAAATCCCGTCAATCCTATAACGTACGCGTAAACCATTTTCCACTGGTTCTATATGGATATCCGAAGCGCGTTTTTTTAATCCTTGAGCAAGCATAAGGTCAACCAATTTTACAATCGGAGGTTTTTTACTCTCTTCTATTACCTCTGATAGTTCAATCGTTTCTTCTCTAACAATCCCTAAAGCGGAATCCGATCCATAAGAAGGTTCTCCTTTTAAAAATTTTTCCATGTCAAACTGCTCTTTTTTATAGAGGTTATCTAAGACTTTTTTTATTTCTTCCTGAGATGATAAAACAATACTGATATTACAATCGGTAAGAGTGCGCAAGTCATCAAGAATAAAAATATCTAAGGGATCAGAGATAGCTACGGTAATATTTTTTCCTACGCGTGAGATAGGAACGATATTATACCTTCGAGCAAACTCTTCTGGAATAAGACTGGCGATCTCATTACTTAATTTGTATCTATTAAGATGTAAAACAGGTATGGAGAATCTACGGGAAAGTAAAGAAAGGAGTTCCTCCTCGTCAATAAATTTTTTATCGATGAGTATCTTCTTTAAAGGAAGTTTCGTCTTTTTTTGAAGTGAGAGCGCTTCTTCTAAATTTTGGCGTGTAAGTTGTTTGCTTTCTAAAAGCAATTGAATTAATTCTTCTTTTAAAGATACCATAATTTAACCTTCGTCACTGGCGGTAGTCCTTAAAACTTCATCGATACTGGTAACTCCTTGACAAGCTAAAGCCAAAGCGTTTTCTCTTAAAGTAATCATACCTTCACTGCGTGCCTTTTGTTTAATAACATGCTCTTGAGCACCTTTTAAGATAAGTTGTTTTATACTCGAAGTTACACTTAAAACTTCCGCTATACCAATTCTTCCTTGATAGCCAGTATTAAAGCAAGCTTTACAACCCCTTGGGCGATAAAAAGTATTATTTTTAGATAAATCTATCTTAAGGCTTTTGGCTAATTCAGGATCTATTACATAACTTTCTTTACATTCCGGACAGAGTCTACGCAAAAGCCTCTGCGCTATTACACAGATAAGACAATCACAGAGAAGATAAGGTTCTGCTCCCATATTTAAAAGCCTGGCCACCGCAGCAGAAGCGGTAGTAGTATGCAAAGTAGAAAGGACTAAGTGCCCAGTTAAAGCACTTTTAATCGCGATATCTACAGTTTCAAAATCTCTAATTTCACCTACCATAATGATATTGGGATCCTGTCTTAAAATTGCTCTCAAAGCAGAAGCAAAGGTTAAACCTACATCAGGATTTACATTAACCTGGTTTATCCCTTCCAATTGATACTCTACCGGATCCTCTACCGTAACAATATTTTTTTGGGGAGAATCTATATATTTTAATATAGAATAAAGGGTGGTGGTCTTTCCACTTCCGGTAGGACCGCAGACAAGGATCATCCCATGGGGTAAAACCGAAGACTTTTTTATTATGGAAAGACTATAAGGATCAAAACCTAATTTATCTATATCTAATAATCCTACTGTTCTATCCAAAATACGTATAGCTACTTTTTCTCCAAAACTGGAAGGTAAAACCGAAACCCGAAAATCTACTTCTTTAGATTCAATGGTGGCTTTAAAACGACCTTCCTGAGGCAGTCTATGTTCAGCGATATCTAAATTAGAAATCACCTTAATCCGTGAGACAATTAACGGATGCATAGATTTAGGGGGGGATTCCTGTATCTGTAATACACCATCTATCCGAAAACGGATCCTTAAACTATCCTTCTGCGGTTCAATAAGGATATCCGATGCTCTTTTTTTAACCGCACTTTCTAAAATCATATTGGTAATCTTTATAATCGGAAGTTCATGCACAGAACGACTTAACTCTTCTAAAGAAGGCGCCTCTTCTATTTTTTCCTGAACAAATTCAAAAGAAGTATCCGAAATCTCTTTTAATATGTTATCTATGATATCAGTGCTTGTATCCGGATATACCTCCTTAATAACATCCAGTATATCTTTCTCTTCGGAAATAACGGGATTTATCTTATAGCCGGTTAATGCTTGGATATGGTCTATGGCAAATATATCCAAAGGATCCGCCATCGCTACGGTTAAAGTATCCGCGATTTTGGAAATAGGGATTATCCGATAATACATAGCCAAATTCTGAGGAATTATCTTAGATATCTCCGGATCAATCTTATATTTTTTTAAATCAATTAAAGGAAGAGAAAGCCCTTGACTTAAGATTAAATTAAGCTGTTCTTTTTTAATCTGAGCGATCTCTATAATTATATCGCTAAGCCTTCCTCCTCTCTGTCTCTGTATTTCTAAAACAGTATGAAACTGTTTCTCGTCTAAAATCCCTGACTCAATAAGTAAACGATTTAAGCGTTCCTTTAAAGAAACCATCCCTATTCCTTATAATACTTCTCAATCGCTCTTTTAATATCAGAAGAGGTAGAAACAAAAACTTGGACACTGCAACCCGTAACGATCTCTACATCCTCTATCGCCTGAGTATTTAAAGGATTGGAAATCGCTATAGTGATATTATTACCTATCTTATCTACAGGAACTAATAAGTAGTGCCTCGCCAAACGAGAGGGGATTAATTTTATTACCTCTGGACTTATCTCGTAATTATCTAAAGGTAAATAAGGAAATCCGTATTGAGCGGTAAGTGCCTGAGCAATATCCTCTTCCTTAGCAAATCCCAAATCTACTAAAATCTCACCCAAAAGCCCCCCTTTTTCCTTCTGTATAGATAAAGCTTTCTCAAGTTGCTCAAGAGAGATAACTTTTCTCTCTATCAACAACTCTCCCAGTTGCTTGCGAATTGTCCTTTTTATAATCATAAATTTTAAAGTCTTTTTAAGAATTATATCTCTATGAAAAAATTAAATCAATATTTATTTTAAAAGATTATTATTTGATTTGATATAAACATCCAAAAAAACAACTTGTTATGCGTACTTTAAGTTCTAAAAATTACTAAAATCAAGCAAGTTTTTTAGCTACAGCGGTTACTAAAAAGTTATCCGTTTTAAGATTTAAATTTTATTATGCTTTAAAAAATCATCTACCCATTCTAACGCTTCTTTCTTGGTCTTAATCTTTCCAATCGCTTGCATCTCCTCTATCTCTTTAAGGATCTTCCCAAATAGAGGTGAAGGTTTAAGTTTAAATTTATTGATGAGATCATAGCCATTGATCAGTCTTTTTAAAGGAACCTGCCTTTGCCTCTCAAAATATTGTCGGATAAGCGATTTAACCACTTTCTCATGGTGCTGGCGCTGTTTTCGACTGGTAAGTCTTCCCCGGCTAGCCCGTTGGTCTGCCAAAGAAACCAAAAGTACACTTAACGCCTCTTTTGCTGTATCTCGGAAAAATCTAAATTTTGCCCGTGGACTGATAACCTCCAAATCCGCCAGATACCCTGGTCTTAGGTGCCATAAAACGATAGTTTTTAATATATCTTTTTCTGAATTGGATAATTTTAAATCCTGAGAAATCTCTTCGATAAAACTCAAACCGATCCTTTCATGACCATGGAATTTCACTTTGCCATCTTGCCAACGTTTTGCCTTTGGCTTTCCGATATCGTGGAAAAAACTTGCCAATTTAATTAAAGCTCTACGGAAGCGTCCTGCAGAGATAATCTCGTCTAAATATGAATTTAAATCTTTATCCTTTCTAAATTCCTTAAATAAAATCTCCAGTTGTCTTAAGGTCTCTAAACTATGTTCAAAAACATCCAGATGATGGTAGGGTCCTTGATAGACATTGCGCATATTATTTATACAGGGAAAGATTACCTCTAACACTTTATACTCATCCATCATCCTTATATAGGGATAACTAAAATCTAAATTCAAAATCTTAAATATCTCATCCCTTATCCTCTCTTTGGCTACTTTAGAAAGTAAGGGAGCATATTTTTTAATAAAAAAAATTGTCTTCTTTTCAATTTTAAATTTAAGACTTGCAGAAAAACTAAACGCCCGCAAAATCCTCAACGGATCATCTAAAAAACCATCTTTATTTACTAACCGGATAACTTTCTTCTCTAAGTCATTTATACCTCCAAAAGGATCAATTATTATTTTTTTATCAATTTTAAAATCTTTATCTACAAAATCTTTTAGTTCTAAGGCCATAGCATTAATGGTGAAATCGCGCCAAAAAAGGTCCTCTTCTAAATTTTTTCCTCTAAAATCGGTAAAGTCTAAAATATAGGTTTTATCTTTTATCTTTTTAAGCAAACGGCAATAACCACGCTCTCTATCTAAAATAACAAAACTACTTTTTAAAATTTTAGAAAGACCTTGAGAAAATTTTATACTGCCTCTTTTCATACAGAAATCCAAATCTTTTACTTCTCTTTTTAAAAGTAAATCCCGAAGATATCCTCCCACAAGGTAGAGTTTTATTTTTCTCTTTAAAGAATAAAAAAGCAGCTTCTTCAATAAAATTTTGATATCTCTATCGACCATAAAATTAAATCTTAAATATTTTATAGGTAAGATCTTCTAAATTAAGTAAAGCCACCGTTGCTTTCTTAGTAAGCCAACCACAGCATTCTCCAGGATTTAAAAAAAGGTGGGCTTCATCTTTTTTTACCTCAACTCTATGGGTATGACCAAAAAGGATAATTTCGCTATTTTCTTTCTCAATCTCGATGGTATTTATATCATGCACTAAGGTGATCTTTCGTTTACCCAAATTTATCCTTAAAGGAGGATCACTTATCCTTGCCTCTGATACTTTCAACAGTCCCTCTTTTTCTCCATCGTTATTACCAAATACTCCCTGCCAAGGACAGGTGAGATTTTTTAGTAATGCGCAAGCAAAAGGAGCAACGTAGTCGCCCAGATGTAATACATAGTCAACTTTCTTCTTATTAAATAACCTTACCGCTTTTTTTAATTTTAAAAGATTATCATGCGTATCAGAAATAACTCCCACGATCATATACTTTTTATGGGTTAAACAATTCAGCTTTTTTTAAAACTTCCTCTTCTACAAAAATGGGAGCGTTACATCTTACCGCCAAAGCAATACTATCTGAAGGTCGGGCATCGACGATCTTAATCTTTCCATCCTGTCTTAAGATAAGTTTAGCATGAAAGGTATTTTCTTCTAACTTATCGATAATTATCTTATCTACTACCGCATCTAACTCTTTAATCGTATTATGTAAAAGATCATGCGTTAAAGGACGGGGTGGTTTAAATCCACTGATCTTTAATTTTATTGCGGATGCCTCATTAAGACCAATAACAATGGGAAGAAGCCTTTTGCCATTTTTCTCCTTTAAAACGATCAACTGATCATGCCTCTTCTCATCAATAACAATTTTATTTAATTCCATCTCGATCATTTTGACTCCTTTTTTAATTTAGTGGATTTGCCTTTCTTTAGGATATTCTTTAGTTCTTCCATAAATTGACTGACATCTTTAAATTGACGATAAACCGAAGCGAATCTCACATAGGCAACATCGTCGAGTTGTTTCAATTTCTCCATCACTAATTCACCTATCCTTTTGGAAGATACCTCTTTTTCCGTGGTACGATGAATGGTACGTTCCACCTGCCTTACTATCTCTTCCATCTTCTCTAAACTTATAGGTCTTTTTTCACAAGCCTTCATAATCCCGGTCAAAATCTTTTTACGGTCAAAGGGTTCTCGCCTACCATCTTTCTTTATCACCATAAGCCAAGTTTCCTCTATATACTCATAGGTAGTAAAACGTCTTCCACATTTAAGGCATTCACGTCTTCTGCGTATCGCGGAATTACCCGCGGTAGAACGTGAATCTATAACCCTATCTTCCTTATAACCACACCAAGGACACTTCATTATTTAATTTTTACCTTTCTTATCTTAACCTTTGCTTCTTTAAGCATCTTTCTTGCCAAAGCATCAGGATAACCATCAAGAATTACTATCTCCTTTATACCGCAACTGATAAGCATTTTACTGCAGGTAACACAGGGTTGGTTTGTGACATATAAAGTTGCTCCTTTTAAGTCTACATTATGAAGCACTGCCTGAATAATCACATTCTGCTCCGCATGAATTGCTCGACATAACTCCTGACGCTGACCCGAAGGAATCTTTAATTTCTCCCTTAAGCATCCGATATCTATACAGTGAGCCAATCCTGAAGGAGCACCGTTATAACCAGTAGCCAGAATCCTTTTGTCCTTTACCGCCACCGCTCCCACCTTTCTTCTTAAACAGGTGGAGCGCTCTGCTACCAATTTTGCCATCTTTAAGAAATACTCTTGCCAACCCGGTCTTTTTTCTTTAATATTTTTTTTCATTTAATTTCTGGATAAAGGGGGAATTTTTGGGTTAAATTTATTACTTCTTTTCTTATTTCCTTTAATTTTTTAGGTTCTTTTCTATTCTCAATTGCCCTATCTATAAGTTCAGCGATTATCCGCATCTCTTTTTCTTTCATACCCCGGCTAGTCACTGCAGGAGTTCCTAAACGTATACCACTCGTAATCGCGGGAGGTTCTTTATCAAAAGGGATAAGATTTTTATTTACGGTAATCCCTGCATTTTCTAAAACTAAACTCGCCTCTTTCCCGGTAATCCCTTTAGGAGTTAAATCTACTAAAATCATATGGGTATCCGTACCACCTGAGACGATCCGAAAACCCCTTTTTTCTAATTCTTCTGCCAAGGCTTTGGCATTCTTTAATATCTGCAATTGGTATCTTTTAAATTTAGAAGTGCTTGCTTCCTTAAAAGCCACTGCCTTAGCAGAAATTACATGCATCAAAGGACCACCTTGAATCCCCGGAAAGATTAAACTATCTATTTTTTTAGCATACTCTTTTTTGCAAAGGACAAAGCCACCGCGTGGTCCCCTTAAGGTTTTATGAGTAGTAGAACTGACGAAGTCTGCGTAAGGAGTGGGATTAGGATGTAAACCTGATGCAATAAGTCCGGCGATATGCGCCATATCGACAAAAAGATAGGCTTTTACTTTCTGGGCAATCTCATAAAATTTTTTAAAATCGATTGTGCGTGGATAAGCAGAGGCACCTGCTAAGATAAGTTTTGGTTTATATTTTTTTGCTAAAAAAAGGATATCATCATAATCGAGCATCTCCGTCTTTCTATTTAAACCATAAGTATATACTTTATAAAACATCCCGGAGAAATTATGGGGATGACCATGAGAGAGGTGTCCTCCACAGGCAAGGTCCATCGCTAAAATCCTATCCCCCAAATTTAAACTACAGAAATAAACCGCCATATTTGCCTGAGTTCCGGAATGCGCCTGCACATTGGCATGCTCTGCAGAGAAAAGTTTCTTTGCCCTTTCAATAGCGAGCTTTTCTATCTCATCCACATATAAACACCCTCCATACCAGCGAGAAAATGGATAACCCTCTGCATACTTATTAGTCAAAACTGAACCCTGTGCCTCTAATATCGCCAAAGAGGCAAAATTCTCAGAAGCGATCAGTTCTAAATTCTGATTCTGACGTCTTACCTCATCCTTTATAAGACGATAAATTATCGGATCAACCTTTTTTAAATTTTTCAGATACATCTCTCTATCTCTTTAATTTGATTTAACCTTCTTTTATGTCTTCCTCCTAAAAAGGCGGTATTTAGCCATAAATTTACCATTCTTTTAACTAATCTTTTAGGAACAAATTCCGCTCCCAAAACTAAAATATTTGTATCGTTGTGTTGACGCGAGAGTCTAACCGCTTTTAAATTATAACATAAACCTGCCCGCACTCCTTTAAAACGATTAGCCACAATAGAATTGCCAATCCCAGTCTTGCAGATGAGTATCCCTCTTTTAAATCTACCTTTGGAAATCTCTTCTGCCAACTGAGCCGCTATCTTTGGGTAATCACAGCGCTGTTGACTAAATGTGCCCACATCTTTTATCTGGATATTTTTTTTGGTAAGGTAATCCTTTATTAATTCCTTTAATCTAAAACCTGCGTGGTCTGAACCGATAATAATTTTTTTAATCTTCATAATAAATCCGCAATTTTATTTACCGCTTCTTTTATCAAATTAAAAACCTCTTTATAGAACTGGATGTCTTTGCCGATCGGATCCGGGATATCTAAGCCACTTTCTCTATCTATTTTAACAAATTCTTTTAATAAAAAAAGATTATTTTTCATCTCACCTGCCATCTCTCTAACTCTTCTCTCATGTAAACTTTCCATCACAAAGATAAGGTCTGATTTTTTTATCATAATTTTATTTATACCTTTGGAAAGATACCCTTGAGTATCTATGCCCTCTTCTTTAAGCAATTCTTTAGTCTCCGCTGTAGGAGGCATACCATTGATCATTGCCACCCCCGCAGAAATAACCTCTACATCTTTTCTCTTTATCTGGTCTAATTTCTTCTTTAAGAGCGCCTCTGCCATTATAGAACGACAGGAATTGCCCGTACAGACAAAAAGCACAACTTTTTTATTTATCACTTCCTTAATCTTTTCTTTAGGTATCGCCCCTTCTCTTAAAACAGAAAAATCCTCTTTCGTTAAATCTACAACTGTAGATTCTTTACCTATAGAGGTAGGCCCTCCGTCTATCGCCAAATCCACATATCCATCTAAGTCTTTTAGTGCCTCATCTAAAGTAGAAGGTGGATTTTTTCCTGAGATATTCGCGGAAGGACAATATAGAGGGAAATCAACTTCGGAGATTAACTTTAAAAGGAAAGGATGATCCGGCATCCTTAAACCCACAGTTTCTTTTTCATTACTTAGAACTATTGTCAAAGGACCTGGCCAGAATTTATCAATAAGTTTATAGGCACTGCGCGGAATATTTTTACTGAACTCTTCGATACGCTCTTTAGAATCTATTATTATAGTGAAAGGTTTAGACAAGGGTCTTTTTTTTATTTCATAAAGTCTCTTTACCGCCTCTTTATTAAGAGAATTAACCACTATACCATATACTGTTTCCGTAGGAACAATTACTAAACCCCCTTTAGTTAAAACATCAACTGTTTCTCTGAGTTTTTTCTCATCTATAAATTCATCTTCCAACTTAATTATCGGTGTTTTCATCATCACTATAATTTTATCTTAATCTTTTTAATCTGCCTGCTCATCTCTTTTTTATATCTTTTTAATTTTGAAGCTATGGTTTTATCTTCTAAACTTAAAATCTGCAGAGCAAATATAGCGGAGTTAAAGGCTCCTGATTTTCCTATAGCCATACAAGCAACCGGTACGCCTTTAGGCATCTGGACTATAGATAATAAGGAATCTAAACCTTTTAATGATTTGGTCTCAACCGGAACTCCGATTACAGGAACTGTAGTATGACTAGCAATTACTCCGGGTAAAGCTGCTGCTCCACCTGCTATACCAATAAAAACTTTTGTGCCTTTTTTCTCTGATTCTTCAATATATTTTATTAATTCCCCAGGACTGCGATGTGCAGACAAAACCTTCAGTTCAAATTTTACCTTAAATTCTTTTAAAATCTCTATCGCATCTTTGGCGGTTTCTAAATCTGATTTACTGCCCAAAATTATCCTGATCATTTCCCTCCTTTTTTTACATTATTTTCGTTAATTATTTTTTAATACTCTAATCCCTCAATACTCACTACTTACTACTTATTAATAGCGGATAGCGTATAGCGTTTAGCGTATAGTTTTTTGTTTCCTTAATACCTAAACACCTTAACACCTAAAAACCTAACTTCCTAACTCACCTAACTCCCTAACCTCCTAAGGTGGATACCATGTACCGGTATTCTTCTTTTTTAACCTAAAAGTTCTAAAAAATTTTCACAGATTAGCACAGATCTAATCACACAGATGATCGCAGATTTTATAACACAGATTAACACAGATATCTGTGATCATCTTGCGTATTTTTATCTGTGGTCATCTGTGTTATATAAAGAATAATTTTTAGATTTTTTGTCCCAAGACCGTTTCTCAACTCAATCGGAGACCGTTTCTCCAGTCATACAAAGACCGTTTCTTATAATATTCGTTATTTTCGTTATTTTCGTTTAACTCAATTAACTAATCACTAATTAACTTCCTAACTTCCTAACCCTGACTACTCAATACTCACTACTTACTACTTATTAATAGCGGATAGCGTATAGCGTTTAGCGTATAGTTTTTTGTTTCCTTAATACCTAAACACCTTAAAACCTTAACACCTAAACACCTTAAAACCTTAAAACCTAACTTCCTAACTCCCTAACTCACCTAACTTCCTAAACTACTACCTACTATATATTTCAATCCCTTAAAACCTATATCCTTCCTATAATGCATCCCTTCAAAATGAATTTCCTTTACCGCCTGATATGTATGGGTAATTGCCTCTTTAAGACTATCACCTAAACCGGTTATCCCTAAAACCCTTCCACCATTAGTAAAAAATTTGTTATTTTGTTTTCTTGTTCCTGCATGAAAAACAATTATATCTTTCATATTTTTTAATTTATCTAATCCAAAAATCTCTTTTCCTTTTTCATAACTGCCCGGATAGCCACCAGATGCGCAAACTACACAGACACAACTTTTATTTTTCCAAATCCAGCTATCCATCTTTTTAAATTTATTTAATTTATTTTCCGCTGTCGCCAACATCACCTCTAATAGGTCTGATTCCATACGGGGTAAAATCGCCTGGGTTTCTGGGTCTCCAAATCTCACATTAAATTCTAAAACCTTAGGTCCCTCTTTAGTAATCATAATCCCTGCATATAAAGCACCTTGATAAATTATATTTTCTCTTACCAATCCATCGATAATCCGATAAATTATCTTTTCTAATATCTCCTTAAATAACCGTTCATTTACTACCGGAGTAGGTGAGTATGCACCCATCCCTCCGGTATTCTCGCCCTGGTCATTATCAAAAACTCTCTTATGGTCTTGACTGGAGGCTAATTCTAAAACTTCAACTGAGTCGGTAATTACAATTATGGAGGCTTCTTCTCCCTCTAAACAATCTTCAACAATTATTCTGTTTCCTGCATCACCAAATATCTTCTTCTCCATAATTGATTCTACTGCGGATATTGCTTCATCAACTGTCTTTGCTACTTTTACTCCTTTTCCTTGTGCCAGGCCATCTGCCTTTATTACACAAGGAGCGCCTTTTATCTGGATATATCTTTTTGCTTCCTCTGGATTATCAAAAACTTTAAAATCCGCAGTAGGAACATTATATTTTTTCATCAGTTGTTTGGCAAAGACTTTACTTGCTTCTAATTTTGCTGCTTCTTTTGTGGGACCAAATATCTTTAATCTGTATTTTTTAAATTCATCCACTATACCCAAAGCAAGGGGTGCTTCAGGTCCAATTACAGTTAAATCGACCTTTTCTTTTTTAGCAAAATCTAAAAGCCCTAAAATATCCTCTGCTTTTATATCAATACATTCTGCTAAATCAGAGATTCCACCGTTGCCCGGACAACAAAATAGCTTATCTACCCACTTTGATTGGGCAATCTTCCAGACCAAGGCATGTTCTCTACCACCTGAACCAACAACTAATACTTTCATTTTTTATTTCCTAATGCATAAAAAAATGCATAAAAGTATTTTTTCCAGAAATCATCTGAAGAGTTATAAATATTTTTACCTTCAAAATAATCCACCAGAAGTTCATAGGTTCTAGTGATTTCTTTAAGATGAAATCTATTTTTAGGGTCATCTATAGTTAAACTTAAAAGTTCTAAGGCTCTATAAAAAGATAACTTACTATATTTTAGATTTCCCTTATTTTTCCAGTTAATTGCCCTTTCTACTTCTGAGCCTACATTAGCAAACTGCTCAATAAAAGATAGCTTAAACCATTCACCCTTAGATAATTTTTGATGCTGATAATTCATAGAACAACCAATGATTTTACAATCTCTTTAATTTTTTCTCTTATTTTAGGGTCATCTACATTCCTGCTAAAATTTCCTTGAAATGGCCTGAGATTAATCATCGAATCAAACTCAATAAATTCATCGCCTTCCAGTTCTGGATAAAGATTTATACCCCAGAGATTTTTCTGTTGAGCGCCTTTTTCTAATAAAAACGCTTCCTCATCTGAATGCAACTCTCCTCCTATTACCATTATCCTATTTTCCACATCCACTACCACTTTAACTAAATTCCCAAATGTATTTTTAGCGATATCCTTTAACTCTGAAAGAGTTATATTGGGCCTTTCCTTTAAACCCACAACGATAATCTCCATTTTAATTTAAGGTATCTGAACCTGTTTTTTGCCTTTTATTACTTCACCGATTAAATAGGCATTTATTTTAAATTCTTTTAATCTTAAAATAATTTCTTTTTGAATTTTAGGGGAGACGATCAAAATCATACCTATACCCATATTAAAAGTATGATACATCTCTTCATCAGAAATACCACCTTTATTTTGGATCAGACGAAATATCTTGGGAACAAGCCAACTATTTTTATTAATTAGCACATCCACATTATCAGGTAGGATGCGCGAAATCTTATCGTAAAATGCTCCTCCGGTAATATGGGCAATTCCTTTGATTGTATTGAGTAATGAGTAGCGAGTATTAAGTAGTAATGATAAAATAGGTTTTACATAAATGCGCGTAGGTTTAAGTAACTCTAAGGCGTATCTTTTAAGTTCATCCTTAGAAAATACCTTACGCACTAAAGAAAAACCATTAGAATGTAATCCATTTGATTCTAAACCGACTACGACATCGCCTACTTCGATTTTAGAACCATCGATGATATTATTTTCTTCAACCACTCCCACACAGAAACCTGCTAAATCATATTCGTTTGCTTTATACATTCCGGGCATCTGGCCGGTTTCTCCTCCGATTAAAAAACAACCTGCCTCAGAACAACCCCTATTTAAACCTTTAGTAATTTCTAAAAGCACATCCTCTTTTAATTTACTGTAAGCAATATAATCTAAAAAGAAAAGGGGTTTTGCACCCGTACATAAAATATCATTCACATTCATCGCTACACAGTCAATCCCTACCGTATCATGTTTATTCACTAAAGAGGCGATCTTTAATTTTGTCCCCACTCCATCTGCTGAAGAAACTAATACCGGTCTTCGATAATTTTTATAAGGGAATCTAAATAACCCACCAAAACCACCGATACCCCTTAAAACCTCCTCTGAATAGGAAGAGGAAATTATCTTTTTTAATCTTTCTTTAAAATTATCTAAACTTTTTATATCTACCCCTGCTTTTTTATAAGTTAAACCTTTCATGGATGCTCTCCTGTCCACTTAACTTCCTAACTTTTTAGCATACTCTACAGCATTTCTAAAAATCCTTAAACCATCTCCTTCTTTTTCTTTAAACCAGCGGGGATGCTGTAGATAGTCAATATGCCGTTCTGGATGAGGCATCAGACCAAATATCCTTCCTGTCTCATCACAGATTCCCGCGATATTCTCATAAGAACCGTTGGGATTATAGGGATAACCTTTTAAATTCCCTTCTTCATCACAGTACTGAAAAACAATCTGACCATTATTCTTTAATCTTTCTAAAACAGATTTATCTTTTACCACAAATTTTCCTTCTGCATGGGCAACTGGCAAATAGATAATCTTTGGTATATCTTTTGTCCAAATACACTTAGTTTTTGTATTGAGTATTGAGTATTGAGTATTGAGTAAATAACACCATCGATCTTCAAATTTTGCGGAATCGTTAGTAATAAGACTGGCTTCCTGCTTAAATTCTTTATTTCCGGGTAAAATCCCTGCTTTTACTAAAACTTGAAAACCGTTACAGATACCGATAATTAACCTCTGTTTTTGGATAAATTCTTTTATTTTATCGATAAATCTAAATTTCAACTCATTGGCTAAAATCCTTCCTGCAGAAATATCATCACCGTAAGTAAATCCACCGGGAATTGCCAAAATAGCGTAGTTAAGTAAATTAAAGTTTTTTTCAGTCAATCTATTTATATGGATAAGTTCGCAAATCCCACCTACCTTAGAAAAAGCGAAAGCGGTTTCCTCATCACAGTTGGTGCCTGCGGTTCTTAAAACACAAACTTTAATCTTTGGCATAAAACTTTTTAATTACTTTTATTACTTCTTGAGGGCTATCTACTATGGTAAATATATCTAAATCCTCTTTGCTGATATTCCCGCTGGCTAATACTGTATTTTTTAACCAAGAAATCAAACCTTCCCAGTAATCCTTCCCTAATAAAACTACGGGAAATTTAGGGATACGCTGGGTCTGGATGAGGTTGATTGCTTCGGTAAATTCATCTAAGGTACCGTAGCCTCCCGGCATAATCACAAATGCCTTAGCGTATTTAACAAACATAACCTTGCGCACAAAGAAATAACGAAAATCCAAAAGTATATCTACGTATTTGTTAGGTTTCTGCTCCTGAGGTATCTGGATATTTAAACCCACTGATAATCCGCCTGCTCTTTTTGCTCCTTTATTGGCTGCCTCCATTATACCTGGTCCGCTTCCGGTAATAATAGCATAACCTTCTTTGGCTAAAAGATAGGTGGTTTCTTCTGCTAATTTGTAATATTTATGGGTAGGTTTCATCCTACTTGAACCAAATATAGAAACCGCTTTTTCTATCTTCGAGAGTACCTCAAAGCCCTCTACAAACTCTGACATTATGCGAAATATCCTCCAGGTTTCTTCATGCGTAAAATCATTAAAATTTGTTTTTTCTTTCATCGCTTCTCCTTTTTTTACCATCTTAATGGTTTCTGCCATGCCTCTTTTAATTTTTTTATATCTGTATCAATACAGACTTTTCCCTCTAAACCCCAGACCCTAAAGATATTTTTATCATTTAAACAACCGATTAAACCAAAAGGAAGCCCTTTTAAAATTTTCTCAAATTCTTTTTGCTTTTCTTTGGATACCTCCACAATAAACCGCGAGTTAGATTCCGAAAATAGGATAAAATCATTTCTTTTGGCGTTTAGCGGAGAGCGTTTAGCAGATAGAAAATAAGGAACCTCTTTCAAAAATATCTCCATCCCCAATCCTCCTGAAAATGCCATCTCCGCACAACTTACCGCTAAGCCTCCTTCAGAGCAATCATGCATGGCTTTAATTAAACCTAACTGAGTAGCCTTACTTAAAGCATTAAAGATCAACTTTGCTTTTTGAGGATTTACTTTAGGAACATTATTTCCCACAAAACCTAATAAATCATAATAATGTGAGCCTCCCAATTCATCATAAGTTTCTCCGACAATATATATTAAATCACCAGGATTTTTTGCATACATAGAAACCGCTTTACTTACATCCTCCATCACGCTAATAGCAGAGATTAAAAGTGTTCCCGGAATAGATATAGATTTATTTTTTATTTTATATTCATTGTTAAGACTATCTTTACCTGAAATAAAAGGAACACCAAAACCCTTGGCAATATCATAACAACCAAAAGCAGTCCTTACTAAACTACCCAATCTATCGGGTTTATCCGGGGAGCCCCAGCAGAAGTTATCTAAAAGCGCAACTTCTTTTAAAGAACCACCCACCGCAATAATCTGACGCAGTGCTTCATCGATACAGGAGCCTGCCATCCAATAGGGGTCAATAAATCCATATCTAAAATTTATTCCACAGGAAACAATCACACCTTTTTTAGAAGATAAATTTGGTCTCACGATACTGGCATCCGAAGGCCCATCATTATTTATTCCTACTAAAGGTTTTAAAATAGAACCTCCTTGAACCTCATGATCGTATTGCCTTATTACCCATTCCTTAGAGCAGATATCGTAATGGGAAAGAAGTTTTAAAAGCCAAGCGGTGAGGTCTTTGGGGCAGTTGAATCTTGGTTCTTTATATCTTTTTTGTATAAATATCGCTTTCTTTTCTATTTTGGGAACTCCCTTATGCAAAAAATCCATATCCAAGTCACAAACAAGGTTATTATCATAGTAAAGTTTAAGTCTTTTAGTATCCGTAAATTTTCCGATAACGGTTGCTTCTACATTTTCTTTTTTAAAAATACCTATAAGTCTATTTATGTTTTTAGCCGGTACAGAGAGAACCATCCTCTCCTGTGATTCAGAAATCCAAATCTCAGTATAACTTAAACCCTGATATTTTAAAGGAACTTTTTCTAAATAAACCTCTACCCCTAAATCCTTTCCCATCTCACCGACTGCAGAAGAAAGTCCGCCTCCTCCACAATCCGTAATAGCATTATATAAATTTTTATCCCTTGCCTTTAAAATCGCAGCGAGCATCTTCTTTTCTTCAATAGGATTTCCGATTTGGACTGCACCCGAAGAGAGCTTTTCCGATTCAGAAGTTAGCTCTCCTGATGAAAAAGTCGCTCCATGGATCCCATCTCTTCCGGTTCTACCTCCTACCAAGACAATTAAATCTCCTACTTTTGGCTTTTTAAAAGATTTATCTTTAGGTAGGATCCCTGCAGTGCCACAGTAGACCAAAGGATTACCCACAAATCCTTCATGAAATAAAATTGCTCCATTTATAGTAGGGATTCCCATTTTATTTCCATAATCCCTTACTCCACTTACCACCCCTTTCATAATCCGTTTAGGATGAAGGGTTCCTTTAGGTAATTTTTTAAAAGGATAATCTAAGGGCCCAAAACAAAAAATATCGGTATTAAAGATAGGTTTTGCTCCCAATCCTGTACCTAAAGCATCCCTAATTACTCCACCTATTCCGGTATTGGCTCCTCCGTATGGCTCTAATGCTGAGGGATGATTATGAGTTTCTACTTTAAAACAGATATTATATCGAGCATCAAACTTAATTACCCCCGAATTATCTTTAAATACAGAAACACACCATGGCTTATTCAGTTCCTGAGTTACTTTCATAATTGTGGATTTAAGAAGATTATTAATCAGTATATTTTTGACTTTTCGTTTACCGTCTACCACTAACCCTTCAACGTATCTTATTTTTCCCTTAAATGTCTTATGCCCGCAGTGTTCAGACCAGGTCTGAGCAATTGTCTCTAATTCACAATCTGTAGGATTTCTCTTTAATGTCCTAAAATAATCCCTTATCGTACGCATCTCCACCAAATTTAAAAATAACTGGCCATCTTTGCTGATCTGCATAAGTTTTTTATCATCTGCTTCTAAAATACCAACCTCAATTAAGTTAAATTTATAAGTAGGAATATTAAGTAATGAGTGGTAAGTATTATTGGGTAGTGAGGGAGAAACGATATGCTGAATTAATTTATTATAAAGGAGTTTTTCACAGATAGTATTTAGTTGCGTTTGGGTAAGTTTTCCTTCTAAAACATACTTTTTGGCAGTCTTTACAGAAACTTCTTTATCAATCCCCAAATCTTTTATTGCCTTAATCACTGATGATTCTACCGGATCCATTACTGCAGGATTGTAAGCTATCTCTACTACAAATTCATCTTCTTTTTTTGCCTGATAGGGTTGATTGATAGTATAATCTTGAGTAATTTTATCCGTTAAGAGTTCTTCAGAAATTGTTTTTACCTGCTTAAAAGAAAGTTCGCCTCTCAGATTATATACCGAGATGAAGGACACTTTTCTAATTGATTTTATCCCCAAATCCAATATATCTTTTTTTATCCCTTCACCGATAGCATCAAAAATACCTTCTTTTTCCTTTACCTCAATATGCCAGTGCATAAAAGGATTAATGATGAAGCTTAGGTTTTATTTCTGTTCTTTAGGCAAAATTGATTTTTTATGCAATAGATCCTCTTCAGGGTTGGCTACCCGAAAAATCGGCATATTTGCTTCTGTTGCTACATAAACTACATTGGGATTTTGACTCAGTGCGTTTATCCATAGATACTGCAGATATTGACTGGATAGGCTTTGACTAATAATTGCCTGGGCATCGCGAATACCCTCTGCCTCTACCCTTTTCCTCTGTGCCTCTAATTGTTCTTTCTGTAAAACAAATTTCATCCTCTCCGCTTCCTGCTCTGCTTTCAGTTTTTGCTCAATTGCTTGACTTACGGTAGGTGGTAAAGCTATGGCGCGTAAAAGCACCCTCTCTATAACAATACCCCTCTCTCCTACTAAATTTTTTAAGGATTCAAATATTGTCTGCGCTAACACTTCTCTTTCTGAGGTATATAAAGCTTTGGCTTCATGAGCTACCGTTACGCCCCGGCATGCTGCACGGTATTGAGGGATAAGAAGGACATCTTTATAATTTAAACCTACAGTTTTATAAACTTCCGCTGCCTTCTGTGGATCTAAATGATACAAAACAGAAACATCCAAAGCAACATTTAAGCCTTCTTTAGAAGGAACATTCATCGTTTCTTTATCTTCTTGGGTCCTTATGGACATAATCACCACTTTGGCTAAAGGGTTAACAAAATTTATTCCACTATTTAAGATACGCGGTGAGACTCTACCAAATAAATCTACCACTCCTACGCAACCTGCAGGAACAATACGAATAGTAGCAAAGATAATCCCTATAATTAAACCTATTAAAGTAGCAATTATAATCGGCCTAACTGAACCCATTCTTGCTATGCCTGCAAATACTAAGCCAATAATAAAACCTAAAATCAACATAATTAAAAATCCCATCTTTCAACCTCCTTTCTTATAACTCTTAAAAATCTTCCATAGTCCCCAACTCAACAATCCTAAAAAAATCGCTGATAAAATTGGAGAAACCCTAACTTTTCTTTTTATTATCACATAAAATAATCCGCATAAAAATCCCAATACCGTAAAGAGTAAAATTATATACATATTAAATCTTTAAACGCTCAAAAATTTTATTGATATTCTTTAAATAATAATCCAAATCAAAAATTTTTTCTATATCCGATGGGCTAAGATAAACACTTATATCTTTATCCTTAATTAAAACTTCCTTAAAATCTAAATTCTCTTGCCATGCCTTGATCGCGCATCTTTGGACTAAATCGTAAGCGGTTTTTCGGTCCAATCCTTTTTGCATTAAAGCCAATAAAACTCTTTGCGAAAAAATCAAGCCTTTTGTCTTGACTAAATTTTCTAACATCCTATCCGGATAAACTATTAAACCTTTCATTACTTCTATAAATTTATTAAGGAGGTAATCTAAAAGGATAGTGGCATCGGGTAAAATTATCCTTTCTACGGAAGAATGGCTAATATCGCGCTCATGCCATAAAGGGATATTTTCCATCCCTGCCAAAGCATAGGAACGCAAAAGTCGGGCTAAACCGCATATCCTTTCACAGATTACTGGATTTCTTTTATGGGGCATCGCGGAGGAACCTTTTTGGCCTTCCAAAAATGGCTCTTCTACTTCTCTGACCTCTGTTCTCTGTAGATGCCTTATTTCTTGAGCAAACTTCTCTAAGGATGAACCAATAATGGCTAAGGTGTTTAAATAATTGGCATAGATGTCGCGGGAGATAATTTGAGAAGAAGTGACCGCGGGTTTAAGTCCTAATTTTTTGCAAACATAAATTTCTATTTCCGGCTCAATATGGGCATAAGTCCCTACTGCTCCCGAAATCTTTCCTACTGATACCTCTTCTTTTGCAAAGATAAATCTTTGGATATTTCGGTTTATCTCATCATACCATAAGGCAAGTTTTAGACCAAAAGTAATAGGCTCAGCATGCACACCATGCGTTCTTCCCACACAGACCATCTCTTTATATCTTTTGGCTTTTTGAGCTAAAATCTCTTTTAAATTTTTAAGGTCTTTTAATAAAATATTGGAGGCTTCTTTTAACTGCAGGCCTAATGCGGTATCTAAAAGGTCGGATGAGGTAAGTCCTAAATGTAAATACTGAGCATCTTTTCCTAAATTTTCTGCTAAATTATTAACAAAAGCCACTACATCATGCTGAGTCTTTTTTTCAATCTCTTTTATTCTTTCTAAATCAAATTTTATATTCCTCTTTATCCTTCGAAATGCATCTTGGGGGATCTTTTTTCTTTTAGTTAAAGCCTCACAGACTAAAAGCTCTATCTCAAGCATCTTTTTAAACTTATATTCTTCCTGCCAAATATCCTGCATCGGTTTTAAAGAATACCTTTCAATCATTTCTACTCCTTTTAGAGATTTTATTATAACAGAAAAAATAGCCTCTCGCAAACAAAAATTAAAAGACCGTATCTCAAATTATTTCGTTAATTTCGTTATTTTCGTTGAGTTCGTTATTATCGTTATTTTCGTTTTTTACTTCCTAACTTCCTAACTACTCACTACTCACTACTTATTAATAGCGGATAGCGTATAGTTTTTTTATTTCCTAAATACCTTAAAACCTTAACACCTAAAAACTAACTTCCTACATCCTCAAACTTGGTTACTTTATTCTTAATAACTTTAGAAAAATATCCTCCGGTAAGCGCATCTAAGGAGGCGGTGAGTTCCTTTAATTTTATGATTTTCTCTTTATATTTATTAGGCTCTAAATTCCCTGAAAGTAATTCCTGTTTTATCCTCAAGCGCTCAAAGTAAAGTTTATTTACCTCATCCAATAAATCATTCCTTAATTCAATTAAAAGCCTCGCCTGGGAATCGATAAGTCTCTGCTGTTCACTCCAGATAAGATCCGAAAGATTCCAACTCAAAGAAATACCCCAATCATAAGGACCTACCGCAAATCGGGTGGAGTTAGTATTACTATAATAGGTTATAGTTTTATCGTAATCAAATTTTAAAGTAGGTAGGATTGCTTTTATTCTGGATAAAATGCGATGTTTTTCTATCTGGGCTGGTTCAACTACTCCCGCATAGGAAAGTGCTTTTTTCTGAACCTCTAATATATCGGGTTCATCCTTAAATAAATCATCCAAATCTTTATGATTAGAATAATTGATATTGAAAGATTTAAACAAACCCTTATGGGTAGCGATATATAGATTTCCCCTTTCATCTTCCACTAATGCATTTATCTCTACTACGGGTAATCTTAAACTTATCTCATCCCACCTATCTATTTTATATAAAAATACTCCTGATGAATTTATCGCATATAATTTTGAATCTTTAATATAAATTAAATCTATATCTTTATGTAAGAGTCCTAAATCGGTAAGCAAATTCCAACTCTTAGCTTCATCATAACTTACTAAAACCCCTTCTTGAGTAGCCAGATATAAATTACCCTGCGCATCAACCTCAATGTCTTTTACCTTATAGGTATAATTGGGTTGCCATTCAGAGGTTTCTTCAGTTAAATTTGAATCGATATCCTGATTTAGGTATTTTCTTTGGATAAACATACGCTCAAGGAACTTTGTATTTAAATTTAAACGGTAAAGCCCTTTATCAGTAAGGACATAAATAAATTTATGTAAAGGCGCAGAGATTATCTTTAAAGTATAAAACTTCTCTAAGGAGAGTCTCTGCCAGGTTTTTCCTTTATCTTCGGAAAAAATTATCCCCCTATCTGTTCCCAGATAAAGATGATGGTTATCAACGGTTACAAAACTGTTTAGAATTTCTCCTTTATTAGCGCGGTATAATCTCCTCCAACTCTGCCCCTGATTATCACTAAAATATAACTCATCTTTATTTCCCGCATATAAAAAACCGGCTCTGTCTTCAAAAAGAAAAGTTGCCTCTTTAATTTTTAATACCCACTGCCAGTTATACATTTTATCCTTACTTTTAAATATCCCTTGGGAGGTAGCAATATAGATAGAAGAATTTTTAAAAGAGACTAAAACATCTTTTACTTCGGAAATATTTGGGCTGATATTCTGCCAGTCAATTTGATTTCCCAAAAGAACAAAAGGAAAAAATAACTCAACCATTAGCACAACAACCATTATCTTTTTCATTTCCCCTCCTTTCTTTTCCAACCCAATAGACGAAAGGAGAGAAAAAATCTCACATATTTTTTAAAAAATCTTCGCTCTGTTTTTAGGGTAAATTTAGATTATTCCTCTTTTCTTCTACGGCTCATTAAATCTTTTACTGCTTTTAAGGCGGGTTTATTTTTGTAAAGTACAAGGTAAACCTCTTTGGTGATGGGCATCTCTACTTTGTATTTTAAACTTAACCGATAGGCAGATTCGGTAGTAAAAACCCCTTCCGCAACCATCGTCATTTTTTTAAGAATCTCTTTTAATTTTTTTCCTTTCCCAATTTCTTCTCCTACCCAGCGGTTCCTACTAAAAGGACTCATACAGGTAGTGGCTAAATCACCTAAACCAGAGATACCAAAAAATGTCTTTTCTTTTGCTCCCATCGCCTGCCCTAAACGACTGATCTCTACTAATCCCCGGGTTAAAATTGCGGATTTGGTATTCGTACCAAAACCTAAACCATCAGAGATACCGCAGGCAATGGCAATCACATTTTTTAGACTTCCTCCTAACTCTACTCCCACTACATCGCTATTCGTATAAACACGGAATCTTTCGGTAATAAATACGCCTTGGAGGATTTTGGCTATTTTTTCATCTTCGGATGCCACTACACAGGTAGTGGGGATCTGCCTTGCTACCTCATAAGCAATCGTTGGTCCAGAAAGTACACCTAATTTAATCTTACCTAACTGCTCTTTAATTACCTCAGACATCCTCAGAAGGGTTTTTCGCTCTATACCTTTGACTGCACTTACAAATATAGAGGAAGAAATTTTATATTTTTTTACCTCTTTTAATATATTTCTTAAATATATGGAAGGGATAGCCAGAATAATTATGTCCTTATTTAAAAGGCTTTTTTCTAAATCAGAAGTGATCTCTATTTTTGGGGGGATTTTTATTCCCGGCAGAAACTTTTTATTTTCTCTTTTTTTATCTAAATATAAAGCGTATTCTTTAAAGGCACTCCATAAGGTTAAATTGTATCCCTTATTAAAGAGAAGGATAGCCAAGGTTGTACCCCAACCACCATCGCCTAAGACTGCGATATTCATAATTTTAAATCTGTCTTTTTTGTCCTTATCTTTGCCAACTCCCAACTGTATTCGTATAAATGGAGTCCTTTACTTACCGCAATAATCTCACCATCCTCTACTCCAATTTCTTCTGCCATATACTGTTTGACTAACTGCAATCCTCCTAAATTAGAAGGAAAACCTCCCCATAAATCCCAGGAACGAAAATATAAAATAAAATGCAATTTCCCATAACGGATACGCGTATCGATGAGTCTTAAACAGGGTGGGTCAGTTAATTTTATATCTGAAGGCATGCCAATTTCCATAATCGCCTGATTTGTGCCAAAACCTTCCTCTTTATAAATCCTAATTACCTCCTCAATCTGATTTACATTTAAGGGAATCTCTTTGATCATCTCTTTTCCGTCTCTGCGCTCCTTTATCCTTACCTTTGGCTCAACTAACCTTTCTCCATAAGTATAATCTTCGGTCTCAGTTTTTGCTGCGGTAAGTAGATAATTTAAATAACTCTGGATATACTCCATATCCGTGGGAGCAGGTACAGGCATTCCTTCAGGGATAATGGGAATAATTTGATGGGAAGGTTTTCTTACTCTTACTACTACAAAATCAAACTCTAATCTTCTTTGTCCTTTATAACTTCCACGATCAATGGTATAGATGTATCCTTCTTCTAAAATCTTGTTAAGACACTGAAACCAGGCATCATCTAAATCAAAGGCATCAATAAAAACCGGTTTTAAAAAATCCCTTTCTCTCATTTAAAAATAAAATTAAGCGGGTGAACGGAATCGAACCGTCATATACGGCTTGGAAGGCCGTTGTTCTGCCATTGAACTACACCCGCATATTTATCTTGCTTTCTTTTTCTAATAAACGATGAAATTTCTTTTCTCTTTTATAAATTTAATTAATACCTACTACTCACTACTCTATTACTTTTAAAGTGGGCAGGGAGGGATTCGAACCCCCGAAGCACGCAGTGCAACAGATTTACAGTCTGTCCCCTTTGTCCGCTTGGGTACCTGCCCATTATAGTTCGTAATTAAAAAAGTTTATAGTTTGTTAGATATTACTATGAACTATGAACTATCAACTATGAACTAATCTGAACTATCAACTATGAACTAATCTCAAGCTGGCGAGAGGAGTCGAACCTCCAACCCGCTGATTACAAATCAGCTGCGCTGCCATTGCGCCACGCCAGCATCTATTAACTATGAACCATCAACTATGAACTAATCTTTATTGCTTCGGGTATCTTCTCAATTATATCTGAAGCAATCATACCAAGTTGAGTTTTTTCTTTTGCGGCCAAATCTCCTGCTAAACCGTGAAGGTATACCGCATATTTTACCGCAGAAAAAGCATCTAAACCTTGTCCTAAGAAACTGGCAATTATTCCGGTTAAAACATCTCCTGAACCTGCGGTTGCCATACCAGGATTGCCCGTCTTATTTATATAAATTTTACCTCTTGGCTCCGCTACGATAGTCTTATATCCCTTTAATACAAGAATACAATTATAACTTTTAGAAAAACTTTTGGCAATATTTTTTCTATTTTTCTGTATCTCTTCTACACTTTTTCCTAAAAGCCTTGCCATCTCACCCGGATGGGGAGTAAGAATTTTAGCGGGAAGCTGGCGGATAGCGGATAGGATTTCTAAATTACCTACTAAGGCATTAATCCCATCTGCATCTAAAACTATGGGTTTATCTGTTTCCATAATAATTTTTCTTACTAATTTCTGCGTAGAATTATCTTGCCCTAAACCCGGACCAATTACTAAAATATCTATTTTCTCTAAAAAATCTTTTATCTTTTTATAACTTTTAAAACTAAAAAAACCATCGGATGTCTGACTTAAAGGAAAAAGCATCACTTCTTTAGGCTTAACTTTTATAATCGCATTAACTATCTTTTCCGGAACCGCTAAAGTAACCAGACCTGCTCCTGAGCGCAAAGCTGACTCCGCACAGAGTAAACCTGCTCCGGAAAATCTATAGGAACCTGCCAAAATAAATATATGCCCAAAGTCACCTTTATGGGAATTAAGTTTTCTGGATAACAATCGCTTGGGCAAGCGCATAATTTTTGATATGGGAGATAGAAATATGGATCGCGAAATTTTTCCCTTTTCCGTTTAATAAATTACAATAGGGCTTTCCATCCTCTTTATTTAATATCTCAATATCTTTCCAGTTAATCCCCAAATCTGACAGAGCCTTAAAAACCGCCTCTTTGGCAGCAAACCTACCTGCCAGATGTTGATAAAAAGCTTGATGTCTTTTTGCGCATTCGATCTCTTTTGGGGTGAAGATTCTCTCTAAGAAATCTTTGCCCCATTTCTCAAAAGCATTCTTTATTCTTTTAACCTCAGTTAAATCTACTCCTACACCTATGATATTCATAGGATAAGTGCTTTCATTTCTCTTACCGCTTGCGCCAACCCCACGATCACTGCCCGACAGACAATAGAATAGCCAATATTCAACTCCTCAATCCCTTTTATTTTCGCCACTTCCTTAACATTATAATAATCCAAGCCATGTCCAGCATTAACAATTAATCCTAAATTCTTGGCATATTGAACCGCATTTTTAATTTCGGATAAGTATTTATCCTTTAATTTTTTATTTTCTGCATCCGCATATTTACCGGTATGTATCTCAACCATCTTTACCGGAATTTTTTTTGCCATCTCAATCTGTTTTTTATCCGGATCAATAAACAAACTTACCTCTATCCCTTTATCTTTTAACCTCTGCGTAACCTCTTTTATCTTTTTAAAATTAGAAATTACATCTAAACCTCTTTCGGTGGTCATCTCCTGTCTTCTTTCCGGAACTAAAGTTGCCTGATGGGGTTTTACCTCACAGGCAATTTTTACGATATCTTGGGCTAAAGACATCTCTAAATTAAGTTTAGTTTTGACTACCTTCTTTAACAGATAGAGGTCTTCTTCTTTTATATGCCGACGATCTTCTCTTAAATGCACCACAATACTATCCGCACCATTTGCCTCACAGATTAAGGCAGCAAAGACCGGTTGGGGTTCTTTACCCTTCCTTACCTCTCTTAAGGTAGCAACATGGTCTATATTTACTCCTAATTTGGGCATATTACTTATTTAGTTCTCCTGCGACATAAAACCAAACTAAAATTGCCAAAATAAGCGAAATAAGTTTAAGCCAGGGGTGGTTTATCAACCAATTTATAATCTTTCTTTTAAATTGCTGTTGAGTTATCATCTTTGAGGAATTAAAATTTCTTTCATCCGCATTAAGAGTTCTTCTTTTTTTAATCCTTCGTATAATCTTCCTTCGTAAGCAAGGGAAATTTGACCTCTTTCTTCAGAAACTATTATTACCAAAGCATCCGTCTCCCGAGATAAAGCGATCCCTGCACGGTGGCGCAGACCATAAACCCTACTTAAATCTGGATCTTCCGCTACCGGAAAGATACAACCGCAAGCACTGATCCTTGTCTGCTGGATAACCAAACCTCCATCGTGAAGGGGACTGTTAGGCACAAATATATTTTCTATCAACTCTGAAGAAATCAAAGCATCCAGCATCACTCCAGTTTCAATATAGGGTTTTAAAGAGATATCTTTCTCTATAGCGATTAATGCACCGATTCTTTTCTGTGAAAGATTATCCACCGCTTTAACAATTTCTCTTAAAATCTGCTCAATCTCCTCTTTCCTTAATACCAATTTAAAAAGATGTCTCTGACCTAAACGGGCTAAACCCTGCCTTATCTCCGGTTGGAATATAACCAAAAGAGCAATGATGGAGATGGCAAACAATTTGGTAAATAACCAATCGAGTCTTTCTAATCCTAAACGCTGGATAATAAAAAACATCACTAAAATGATAACTATCCCTCTTAAAACATTAATTGCGCGCGTTCCTTCAAAGAAAAGCATAATCTCATAGATCACAAACCAAAGGATAATTATCTCTAAGATCGCCTTAAAATCTAAATACATATTTTTAAGAATAATTTGTTTTTAAAATATTCTCTAAAATTACTAAAGCCTCTTTAGTCTCTTTCACATCATGCACGCGCAGGATATTTGCTCCATTAATTACGGAAAGACAGACGGAAGCCAAAGTTCCGTATAATCTTTTTTGGGGTTCTAAATTTAATAATTTTCCGATAAAGGATTTGCGGGAAGTCCCGATTAAAATAGGTCTTCCTAAAACCTTAAACTCCCTTAATGCTTTTAAAATTAAAAGATTATGCTCCAAAGTCTTTCCAAAACCGATCCCCGGATCAACGATTATCCTTTCCTCTTCTATCCCCTTTTCTTTTGCCTTATTTATAGCGCGTGATAAAAATAGGATAATCTCATCAATTAAAGATTTATACTGCGGATTTATCTGCATCGTAGAAGGCATACCTTTCATATGCATAATTACAATTCCTGCTTTATATCTTTTTAATACTTTAAGCATCGCCGGATTTCTTAATCCGGTAATATCATTGACTAAACTTGCCCCATTATCTAAAGCCTGCTGGGCTACCTGCGCTCGATAAGTATCTATAGAAAGGGGAACTTTTATTCTTTTGGCTAATTTTTTTATTACGGGGATAGTCCTTTTTAATTCTTCTTTTATGGGTATCGGTCTTGAGCCGGGTCTTGAGGACTGTCCTCCCAAATCAATTATATCTGCACCATCGGAAACTATCTTCTCTACATATTCAATTATTTTGGGAATCTCATCTTTTAATTTCGGATTTTTATATAGTCCATCTCCACTAAAAGAATCCGGAGTTAAATTTACTATCCCCATAATTAAAGTCTTATTAAGATTTAAAGAATAACCATTTAATTTAAGGATAAAATTATTCTTCTGATAATTGTCTAAAATTAAAGAAAGTTCTTCCGCTAATTTATCTAATCCAAAGGGTTGCTTTTTTAGTTTTTCCATTAGGTGCTGGTATTGAGAAAGATTGCCGATGAGAAGACAGCCAGTGGTTTTGTCTTTTCCCGTTAAAGCACCTTTGGAAATAGCGACATCTGCTCCCAAAGAAAGCATTTCCTGTTTCAATATATTAGCAGAGATATGGGAAAGTTTATCGATGTAGACAAGAAAAGGACAGGCTTTGGGAAGCATTATCTTAATCCCATGGGGATCAACTTTTAAATTTTTAAATATACACTCTAAATCTCTTTTCTCTCTTATATCTAAAATGCGCATATAAGTTAAAGTGCTTCTTTCTTTTCTATCCCCAAAAGTTTCTTTACCTCTTCTCCATCCATAACCTCTTTTTCCAAAAGGGTATTTGCCAAAAGGCTCAATTTATCTTTATTTTCTAAAAGGAGATTTTTTGCTCTTGTATAGGCGGTATCGATTATCTTTTTTACCTCCTCATCGATAAGTCGGGCGGTTTCTTCGCTATAATTTTTCTCTTCAAAGAGATCCCTTCCCAAAAATACCAAACCTTCGCGCCTACCTAAAGTAAGATGACCTAATTTCTCCGACATCCCAAACTGGGTAACCATCCTGCGCGCCATCTGCGTAGCCATCTCTAAATCATTTTGCGCACCCGTAGTAACATCATTTAAATTTATCTCCTCAGATGCTCTTCCTCCTAACATCAAAGTAATCTCTGCCAACAGTTCATTTTTTGTCCAATAGTGCCTATCCTCTAAAGGAGGGGTAAAGGTATAACCACCGGACAGCCCCCGCGGAATAATTGATACTTTCTTTAAAGGATTAACCTCAGGGAGTAATAAAGACAATAATGCATGCCCTGATTCATGTAAAGCGGTAATCCATTTTTCCTTCTTAGACATAATCCGGTGTTTCTTCTCCGGCCCCATCAAAACCCTTTCGATCGCTTTCTCAAAATCATCCATCTGGATAGAATCTTTATTAAAGCGCGCTGCAATTAAAGCTGCTTCATTACAGACATTGGCAATATCTGCTCCGGAAAAACCCGGGGTAAGGGAAGCCAAAGTCTTAAGGTCAATTTCTGGACTTAGTTTCAATTTTCGCGTATGGACTTTAAATATCTCCTCTCTTCCTTTAATATCGGGTAAATTTACAATAATCTGACGGTCAAATCTACCTGGTCTTAAAAGGGCGGGATCTAAAGTATCCGGTCGGTTGGTGGCAGCAATTAAAATAAGTCCCTGGGTAGTATCAAAACCATCCATCTCAACCAGAAGTTGATTTAAAGTCTGCTCCCGCTCATCATGCCCTCCTCCGATTCCGGCAAAACGTAATCTTCCCACTGCATCGATCTCATCGATAAAGATAATTGCTCCTTTATTAGAAGCTTTGGCTGCGCGTCTTCCTTGCTCAAAAAGGTCTCTTACTCTACTTGCGCCCACACCCACAAACATCTCCACAAAATCAGAACCCGAGATACTAAAGAAGGGGACTCCTGCTTCTCCTGCCACTGCTTTTGCCAAAAGTGTTTTTCCGGTTCCTGGAGGACCTACCAATAGTACACCTTTGGGGATTTTTCCTCCTAAACGCTGGAATTTCTTGGGATCTTTTAAAAATTCAATTACCTCTCTTAACTCCTCTTTTGCCTCATCTACTCCTGCCACATCATTAAAGGTAATTTTTTCACCTTCTTTTTCGGTATGAATGCGTACACGCGCTTTACCGAAAGAAAATATACGCTCTCCTAAACGCTCTCCACGCGAGCCCATTATCCACCAGAAGAGTATTAAAAGTAAAATCGGACCCATAGAGAAAAGCAAGTTTAAAAGAAGATTACGGGCAGGATTTATTCTAAAATTACTTACATTATTGCGAATAAGTGAAATTAACTCTTGATCATTTTCGGGAATATTTACAAAAAATCTTGCACCATCTTGAAACTCACCTTGTAGGAGAGTATCCGTCTTAGAAAGACTCTTTATACTTTCAGGTTTTTCTTTTAATATCCGATAAAATTCGCTATAGGTAATTTCACGGGGGATACCTTTGGAAGATATCTCTATGCTATTTAAAAGATAAAATAATCCCAAAATCACCAAAATCCATACAATGAAACGGTTATTTGGTTTCTTTTTTGCCATAAAAATGTCACCTCTTTGATTTTTATTATATATTTAAGAAAGGATAAAATCAAGACAATTTAGACTAGAGTTGGTAATTGGTTAATTTCGTTGAGTTCGTTATTTTCGTTATTATCGTTAATTTCGTTTAGTTGGTTAATTTCGTTATTTTCGTTTAACTCAATTAACTAATCACTAATTAACTTCCTAACTTACCTAACTTCCTAACCCTGACTACTCAATACTCACTACTTATAATAGCGGATAGCGTATAGCGTTTAGCGTATAGTTTTTTGTTTCCTTAATACCTAAATACCTTAAAACCTTAACACCTAAAAACCTAAATACCTTAACACCTAACTCACCTAACTTCCTAACTTCCTAACTTTACCTAATCCTCTTAAAACAAAAATCCCAAATTCCAAGCACCAAATAAACTCCAATTACCGAAATAAAAAATAACCAAAACTTTTTTAATTCATTTGGTAATTTTGGTCATTATTTGGAATGCCGAATAAACCGGCATGCCGATGATTTTTTCTTGTCTTTTGCTATATTCGGCATTTGGATATTGGAACTTGGAATTTTTTACTTTCTAATTACTAACTTGGCGACCGGTGCTGATTTCTATTTATTATTAGGAAGGAGTTAAATTTAAAGAATACGTTTTAAAAATATTCTTTTATCCT
>Ga0272448_1000396_pt1 | contig 67829 bp, 56 predicted proteins | sample YNPCB0191_FD_202220 | JGI IMG/M metagenome (GOLD analysis project Ga0272448, IMG submission 202220) | Hot spring sediment microbial communities from Yellowstone National Park, WY, United States - YNP-CB-019-1 | ecosystem: Environmental > Aquatic > Thermal springs > Hot (42-90C) > Sediment... | reverse complement strand
CGGCTGACCAGGGCCGCGGGGAAGCCCAGACCAATCAGGTCGAAGGCCGGGTGAACGCCGATCTGCGTCCAGCGGCTGAAGCCCGCCTGGGCGGTCAAAATGGTGGTGGGGTTGAGGGTGAAAGTATCGCTGAGGCCGACCGAGCTCTGGCCCCGGTCGTTGCCCTCCAGCCCGCCGATGTCGTAAGGCGTGGGATTCCTGGAGACCCGCTTGTTGAACGACCATCGCGCGAACACCCGGTGACGGTTGAAATTCGGGTCTACTCGAACAGAGTACGAGTCGCTGTCATCCTTGTTGGCGAGGACGCTGTAGAAGTTGTTTGCGTGAGTGAAGGGATCTCCCGGCCGGTTGGCTGCCGGGAAGCGGTTGATCACGTTGCGTGAGATCGGGTCGAAGCGCGAGGCCGGAATCCGGTTGCCGGGGAAGGCGTCGCGCACGTACCGGCCCGCCTCCGACCGCGTCGAAAAGGGATCGTGAATCTCCATCAGGTTGCCGTTGCGGTCAAAGCTCTGGGAAAAGTCGCCCCGGCGCTCCGGATCGGTCGGAGTGGTGCGCAACCAGGTCGAGGGAGTGCGTTGCCGAACCCCCTCCCAGTTGAAGTACCAGAACGCCTTGTTTCTTACGATGGGCCCGCCCGCGGCGGCTCCGAATTGGTTGTAGCGGAATGCGGTCTTAGCGACGCCGAACTTGTTGTTGAAGAAAGAATTCGCATTCAGCTTGTCATTACGCAGGAACTCGTAAAGCTGGCCGTGCAACTGGTTGGATCCCGACCGTGAGGTGATGTTGATGAATGCCCCGGCGTTGTGGCCGTATTCGGCGTCGAGGGCGTTGGTCTGGATCGTGAATTCTTCAACCACATCCACCGGCGGGATGTAGTTCACGCGATCGGAAATGTTGTTGGGAATGCCGTCCAGCAGGAACTCGTTCAGACGACGGTTGGACCCGTTGGCCGAAACGTAGGATGTACCGCTGACGTCCAGCAGGCTGCTCGCCGTGGTGGCGTTGGCGGTGACTCCCGGGGCCAGCAACATTAACTTCAACGGATTGCGCCCCAAAAGCGGCAGGTCCTGGATCTGCCGGCGCTCGATGTTGCGACTTACCGCCGCCGTGGAGGTCTCAAGCAACGCCGCCCGGCCCAGCACCTCCACGGTTTCCGTGATCGCCCCCAGCTCCAAAGTGAAATCGGCCGTCACGCGACGGCCGGTCTCGACCACGATGTCGCGCGCCGCCTTCTTGAAACCCACGCGTTCGGCCGTGACCTGATAGCGGCCGGGCACCACCAGCGTGAACAAGTAGTAGCCAAGATCGTTGGTCGTCGTAGTGCGCGCCGCCCCGGTTTCCTGGCTCATCAACTGCACCGCCGTCTTTGGCAGCAACGCCCCGCTGGAATCCCGCACCGTGCCGTCGGCGCTACCCACCGGCAACACCTGCCCCCCCGCCAAGACGGAAAACAGAAGCCCCGAAACGCAAAATCTTTGCTGTTGCATGCCACCCTCCCCCGGCCACTTAATATATATGGCGGTGCGCAACGCGTCAAGAGTCTATGAGGAGCGCAGCAGCTTTCCGTAAGATGACGCTCCTCGCTGCACGAGCGGTCTTGCCGGTCCTGGTAGCGGCCTGTTTCCAGGCCGGCGCGGCGGCGCAAGACGGGCCCTGGAATCACCGGGTGCTGCTGGCCGCCTCCGACGATGGCCTCCGGTGGACCATCCGGCCGGAGATCCTCGCCGAGCGCGCCTCGGTCCCGGAGCTCTTCCTTGATCCTGAAGGCCGCCCCACCATTCTGTTCGTTGACGCCAGCGGCGCCCGGCAGATCATCGGCGCCCTCCGGCAGAATCCTGAGGGCGCCTGGCAGCGCGTTGCTACGAATCTGCAAGGCGTGGATCCGAACGTGGTTCGCCTGGATGACGGCACTTACCGCGCCTATGTCAAGGCCGGCTTGGATGGCGCCGTCGCAGCCTACGCCTCCCAGGACGGCTTGAACTGGACCCCGCTCGGCGAGGTCTTTCGAGACCCCCGTTACCCGGAGGCCACCGACCCCGACGTCTTCCAGACGCCGGAGGGCTGGGTCATGCTGCTTTCGCTGGGACAGAAACTGTTGCGCTGCACTTCCTCCGACGGACTCAGCTTCACCACCGACGGGACCGTACTTGAATTGGGAGGTTCGGTCTCCGACACCGTCCCAGTGCCGGGGGGCTGGCGCACCTTCTTCCACGTCAATCCGAGCCCCGTTACCGGCCCGCGAATGCAGATCCGCTCCGCCTTCACCAGCGACGGCAAAACCTGGCAGGTTGAGGAAGGCGAACGCCTCGTGGCCCCGCCGGAAGGTCCGGCCTCGCTGGGCGTGGCCGACCCCGCGCCCGTTCAGCTTGCTGACGGCTCCTGGCTGATGGCCGTCAAATCGTTCATCGCGCCCCCGGGCGCCTCACCGCGGCCGCCCGCCGTCGGCGGATTACAGAGCCACATGGTCGCCAGCGCCACCAGCCTGGACGGCTTGAACTGGACCCGCGATGAAGGCATCCGCCTCAGCAGCGCCTCCGTGCCGGCGGCAATCAACGACACTGATCAGCGAGTTCTGCTGTACTACGTGCGCCCCGCGGAACAACCAGGCAAGCCGGAAACCGTCGCCTGCGCAATCTCCACCGATGGACTGAGCTTCCAGCCCGATCCGGCCTTTCAAATCGAGGGGCTCAGCAAGCTCAAGGCCGCGGACCCCTCCATAGTCAGAGACCCCGATGGTCGCTTTCGGCTGTACTACCTGGCTTCTGATCATCCCGGCGACCCGGCTCAGGGTCCCAACCCGCATGCCATCCACCTGGCCTTCTCCGAAGACGGTGTCCGTTTCCGCGAATTCGGGCCTGTCTTCGAGTACCCGGACCTTGTGGACCCCGACGTCTTCCTATTTCAAAATCAATGGTGGATGTACGCCTTCGCGGGCGGCAGGACAATCATTGCCCGCTCCGACGACGGCCTCCGCTTCGATTACGCCGGCACGCTGCCTCTGCCCGGCTGGGGGACCACTGCGCCCGTCCTCCTGCCCGACGGGCGCCTCCGCCTTTACGCCTTCGATCAGCGCACACCCACCGGCAACGTAGTCCGGAGCTTCCTCTCATCGGACGGCATCAATTGGACGCCCGAGGAGAGTGACCGGCTCCGCGCCCGTCCTGACGAGCAGATTACCGATCCTTTCGTCATCCCTTGGCGCGGCGGTTACAAAATGTACTTCAAGGTCGCCCCGGCCGGACCTCGCCCGGAAGCTCCGCCTGAGCCTCCTCCGAAGAATGCAATACCCCGGCCCTAGGCCGGCCCACCTTTCACGAAGGCGGGTGCCCCACACCGCTCAGCTTGCGCCGCAGCGCCTCCATCAGGCGATTGTGAACCTCGCCTGGCAGCGGATACAGCTCCGTCCCCTTGAAAATCCGCAAGGTCTTCTTGGTGGTGTCGCAAATCACCCAGCAGTTCGGGCATTCCGCCAGGTGCGCTTCGATCTCCTGCCGCAGCCCCGGATCGGTAGCTTCGTCCAGGTAATCGTTCAGCTCCCGCAGGAAGTCCTTACAGGTAAGCCAAGACATCGTCCCCCTTCCGCTTGAAGTAGCGCGTCAGCTTCTCGCGCAACCGCAGCCGCGCCCGCAGCAGGCGGCTTTTCACCGCCGGCACCGAGAGGTTCAGGATTTGCGCCGTTTCTTCGGTGGAAAGCTCCTCAATGTCGCGCAAGGCGAAAACTGTGCGGAAAACAGGCGGCAAGCTGTCGATCGCCGAAGCCAGTATGTTGCGCAGCTCCTCTTGCGAGTAAAGCTGCTCCGGATCGCCGGCCCAGACCGCTATTTCCCGCACCACGGTGTCATCGCCGGTGTCTATAGTCTCATCCAGCGAGACTGCCCGGTCGCTCTTGCGCTTGCGCAGTTTCATCAACGCCTGATTGACCGCAATGCGCACCAGCCAGGTGTAAAACTTCGAATCCCCCCGAAACTCCTCCAGGTGCTCGTAAGCCTTCAGAAACGTCTCCTGAAGCACGTCTTCGGCGTCCTCAGCACTTTGTGTGATGTTGCGAGCCAGCCGGAAGATGCTGCGTTCATAGCGCCCGACCAACTCCGCGAAAGCGGACTCATCGCCCGCTTGGGCCCTGCTCACCAGGGCGGCGTCGTCCTCCCGGCCCAATGCTGCGGCTTGCAGATCCATCTTCGGCGCGCGGCCCTACGCTTCCCTTATAACTATAGCAGCCTCCCGCACGGCGCCCGCCCCACTTCCGGCGCGCGGGCCGGGGGAGGCCGCTGTGTTAACCTGAAGGATCATCCGCTTATGGAAGAGATCTCCGTCACCCTGCCCGATGGCAGTAGTCTCCGGGTCCCCAAAGGCTCCAAGCCACTCGAAATCGCCCGCTCTCTCGGCCGGCGTCTGGCCGAGGACGCCATCGCCGCCCGCGCCGACGGCCAACTCATTGATCTTACGCAGCCCCTCGATTCCGACGTCACCCTCCAGATCCTGACCCCCAAGGATCCCGAGGCCCTGGAGATCTACCGCCACTCCGCCGCCCACCTGATGGCCGCCGCCGTCCTGGAACTCTACCCGGAAACCAAATTGGGCATCGGCCCTGCTACCGAAAACGGCTTCTTCTACGACTTCCAGCGCGCCGAGCCCTTCACCCCCGAGGATCTGGAGAAGATCGAGGCCAAGATGCGCGAGCTACAGCAGCGCGACCTGCCTTATGTGCGCCGCCTCACCCCCAAGCAGGAAGGCCTCGCTCGCTATGCCGCCAGAGGCGAACACATGAAGTGCGAGCTGATCCAGGAGAAAGCCGGCGAGGTTTTCAGCGAATACTCGCTCGGCCCGCACTTCGTGGATTTCTGCCGCGGCCCTCACGTCCCTTCCACCTCAAAGATCAAAGCCTTCAAGTTACTTTCCGTCGCCGGCGCCTACTGGAAAGGCGATGAGCGCAACCAGCAGCTACAGCGCATCTACGGCACCGCCTTCTTCACCCAGAAGGAGCTGGACGAATATCTCAAGCAACTGGAGGAGGCGCGCAAGCGCGACCACCGCCGCCTGGGCCAGGAGCTGGACCTATTCAGCATTCAGGAACTCGCCGGCCCAGGCCTTATCTTCTTCCACCCCAAAGGCGCGGTCGTGCGCCGCATCCTGGAAGACTGGATGCGAGACCAGTATGTCGAGCGGGGTTACTCACTGGTTTACACTCCGCACGTCGCGCGCGCCGACCTGTGGAAAACCTCCGGGCACTACGATTTCTACGCCGACAACATGTTCCGGCGTATGGAGCTGGAGGACGCCGAATACCAGCTCAAGCCCATGAACTGCCCCTTCCACATACTTATTTACAAGGACAAGCTGCGTAGCTACCGCGACCTCCCCATCCGCCTGGGCGAGCTCGGCACCGTCTACCGTTACGAACGCTCCGGCGTCATGCACGGCCTGCTGCGCGTGCGCGGCTTCACCCAGGACGACGCCCATATCTTTTGCACCCCCGAGCAGATAGAAGACGAGATCGCCGCTTGCCTGGACTTTGCCTTGCACGTGCTGCGCACTTTCGGCTTCGACCGTTATGAAGCCGACCTTTCTACCTGGGACGGAGGCGCCGGCGGCAAATACGACGGAGCTGCTGAACAGTGGAACCTGGCCGAATCCGCCCTCAAGAAAGCCTCCGAGCGGCTAGAGCTGAAAGTGAAGGTCGTACCCGACGAAGCCGCTTTCTACGGCCCCAAAATTGACGTCAAACTGGTGGACGCCATCGGCCGCCTCTGGCAGCTCTCCACCATCCAGTTCGACTTCACCTTGCCCCGTCGCTTCCAGCTCGAATACATCGCCGAAGACGGCAAGCCCCACCAGCCGCTCATGGTCCACCGCGCGCTGTTCGGCTCGCTGGAGCGCTTTTTCGGAATTCTGCTGGAGCACTACGCCGGAGCCTTTCCCCTCTGGCTGGCCCCCGTGCAGGCCGTCCTGCTGCCCATCACCGACCGGCAGATTCCTTACGCCCGCCAGCTCGCGGCGCAGCTCAAGCAAGCCGGCCTGCGGGTTTCCGTAGACGAGCGCAGCGAAAAAGTCAACTTCAAGATTCGCGAGGCCCAGCTCCAAAAAATCCCTTACATGCTGGTCGTCGGCGAGCGCGAAGCGGCCGCCGGAACCGTTTCGGTTCGCAATCGCCGGCACGGCGACCAGGGCGTACGAACGCTGGGGGAATTCCTGGCCGAAGCCCGCCGGCTTATCGAGACCAAGGCGCCCTCCGAGTAACCTGCATGCTAGTTTTGGTCCTGGCGGCCCTGGCGGCGGGCGCCATTGCTTACTGCCTGCTCGTCCTGGCTGCGGTGCGTTCCTATTTGCGCCAGGAGCGCCCCGCGCTCACCCACCACGCCCCCATCAGCGTTCTTCGTCCCCTGGCCGGCGCCGACGAGGGCCTCGAAGACAACCTGCGCAGTTACTTCCGCCAGGATTACCCGCAGTTTGAAATCCTGGCCGCCGTGCGCGCTCCGGACGATCCCGCCCGCCGGGTTTTCGAGAAAGTCCGTGCCGAGTTCCCTCAGGTTCCTTCCAAACTCATTGTCACCGGCGAGCCTCCCTATCCCAATGCCAAGGTCTTCAGCCTGGCAACCATGCTGGCTCAGGCCCGCTACGAGCTGATCGTCATGGCCGATAGCGACACGCGAGCCCCACAGGGGATACTGCGGTCTCTAGCCGCTGAGTTTCAGGATCCCAAGCTTGGCGTGGCCACTTGCCTCTACCGCGCTGTGCCGGGACCAAGCTTCTGGTCCCGCCTGGAAGCCCTGGGCATGAATACCGACTTCTTGGCCGGCTTGCTGGCCGCCCGGTTGATCGAAGGAGTCAGGTTCGCCGTGGGACCGACGATCGCGGCGCGCAGGCAGGTGCTCGAACAGCTAGGCGGTTGGGATCGCTTCAAGCACTATCTGGCGGAGGACTTCGTGCTGGGCAGGCTCGCGGCCGAGGCCGGCTGGCAAGTGATACTGTCCCGCAACCTCATCGAGCACCACATCGGCAGCCAGCCGCTCGCCGCCAATCTCCTGCACCGCTTGCGCTGGATGCGGTCTACGCGAAGATCGCGCCCCTCAGGTTACATCGGGCAGATTTTTACTTACCCGCTGCCGTTGGCTCTCATATTGCTGACCGCCGCGCCTTACTGCTGGCCGCTCGCTCTGGCCGCCGTCGCCGCCCGCGCCCTGGCCGCCTGGACCACCGCCGCCCTCGTACTGAAAGATCCGCTCACCGCCCGGTTCTGGTACTTACTGCCCCTGGAAGACGTGCTTAGCTTTGTACTCTGGATAGCCGGCTTCTTCGGCAACACCATAACCTGGCGCGGGCGGCGTTATTACTTGCACCGCGACGGCCGGTTCGAGCTGCTGCCCCCACCAGGTTAGTGCATCGCCGCGGCGCCGCGCCCCGCCACCTTCTTGAGTAACAAGGCCGCCGGCACACAGGCCAGCACGGCAATCACCAGCCATCGGTAGGTGTGCACGAAAGCCAGCAGCGCCGACTGCTGTAACAATATCCCGTAGATCGCCGCCTGAGCCTGCTGCTGCGCCCTGACCGCGCCTGTCAGCAAGGACAACCCGGCTCGCAAGCTCGCCACATAGTACTGATAAGCGGGATCGTAAGGCGTCAGATGGGCTACCATTACCGCCTGATTGCGTTGTGCGCTTCGCACCAGATAGGTCGTCCAGGCGGAAATTCCAATGCTGCCGCCGACATTGCGCACCAGATTGAAGATGGCCGTGGCATTCCCCATCTGCTCGTTGCGCAGTCGCCCCACCGCCAGCGTCGTCAGCGGGACGAAAATAAACCCCATGCTGAAGCCTTGCAGAACATTGGCCGTCGCCACGCTGGCCATGGTAGTTTCCATGCTGAGGTTGCTTAGCAGGTAGTTAGTGTAGGCAAACAGGCACACGCCAAACAGAATCAGCTTTCGGCCGTCCGTCACCGCCAGCAGTAAACCCGCCACCGGCAGGCCCACAAGGGCGCCGAAGCCCCGCGGCGCTATCGCCCAGCCGCTCAATTCCGCCGTGTAGCCGAGCAGCGTTTGCAAGAATTGCGGCAGCAAGGTCATCGAAGCGTACATCGCGCCGCTGATTATGAAAATTGTGGCCGACGCCACAGAGAAATTCCGGTCGCCGAAGACCCTCAGATTTACCACCGGGTTGCGCGCGCGCAATTCGCGGATCAAGAACGCCGCCAGCGCCGCCAGTGTGATGATGGTCAGCCGGGTTATCAGCTTGCTCGAAAACCAGTCCTCATCCTGTCCCTTGTCCACCACCACCTGTAACGCGCCTATCCAAACCACCAGCAGCGCCAGGCCGGGGCCGTCCAGCGCACCGGCACGGCCTTCCCGGATCCAAGGAGGATCCTCCAGGTAGCGCGCCATCAGCGCCAGCGCCAGCAGCCCCGTCGGCAAGTTGATATAAAACGCCCAGCGCCAGGAGTAATTGTCTGTCAGCCACCCTCCGAAAGTCGGGCCGATAATCGGCGCCAGCACGATCACCAGGCCGAAAAGCGCCATCGACAGGCCCCGCTTCTCATGGGGAAAGCTCTCCAGCAGCACCGCTTGCGCCAGCGGCACCATGGCCCCCCCGCCTATGCCCTGGAGAATCCGCGCCAGCAACAACACCGTAAGGTTCGGCGCCACACCGCAGAGCATCGAGCTGACCGCGAAAAGCGCGGTGCAAAACATGATCAGCCGCTTGCGCCCGAAGCGCAGCGCCAGCCAGGCGCTGATCGGCACCACCACCCCGTTGGCCACCAAATAACTGGTCAGCGTCCAGGTGGCCTCGGAATTTGTCGCCGCCATGCTGCCTGCAATGTGCGGCAGCGCAACCATCACGATGGTGGTGTCCAGCACCTCCATAAAGGTCGGCAGCACCACCGAGGCCGCAATCAGCCAGGGGTTCACCCTGGGACGCCAGGTTTCCGGCAACGGTGAGGAGGCTCCACCCAGCGAACTCATCGCACTCTCACCTTGGGCGTCACCGACATCCCCGGACCGATCTTGTATTCGCCGGGCAACGGATCCGTAAACACGATTTTCACGGGCACCCGCTGCACCACCTTGACGTAGTTGCCGGTGGCATTCTCCGGCGGCAACAGACTGAAGCGCGCCCCCGCCCCGCTCTGTATGCTGTCCACGCGCCCCCGCAGCTTCAGTTGCGGGTAGGCGTCTATCCTGATCTGGACCGGCTGGCCGGGGCGCATCTGCTTCAGTTGGGTCTCCTTGAAATTCGCCACCACCCACAACCGATCCGAAACCAGCGCCATCAAAGCCTGCCCCGGCTGTACGATGTTGCCCGGCTCGACGGATTTCTTCGTGATATAGCCGGACTCGGGAGCGTAAATCTTCGTGTAGGAAAGATTCAGCTCCGCCTGGCGAACGCTCGCTCGTTGCAGCTCGATCGCTGCCCGGGAAGCTTCCACGTCGCTGCGCCGCACTCGCACCTGATCCGGGCCGGCCTGCGCTTCCTTCAGACGGCCCTCCGCCTGGCGCACGGCCGTCTCCGCTTGCTTAAGCGCAGCGATCGTGGATTCCCGCAAAGCCTTGGCCCGGGCCAGATCGGCTTGAGCGGCCGCTACCAACTGGCCGGCGGCCGCCAGATTAGCAGCCAATGCCCGCGCCTCGGTTTCCGCCCGGTCCAATTGCTGCTTGGAGACCTCATCCTTCTGATACAGCGCGCGGTAACGTCCGGCGTCTGCGGCCGCCCGGGCGGCTTCGGCCTCCGCTGCCGTGTGTCGCGCCTCGGCTTGCCGCAAGTTCGCCTCCGCCGCCCGCACGCCGGCTTCCGCCTCCCCCAAACGGGCCCGCAGCATTTCAACCTGCGCCCGCGCCGCTTCCAGGCCGGCTTGCGCTTCCACTAGCGCCGCGCCCGTAACCGTGGCGGTCGCCGACAGCCCCGCCTGGGCTCCCGCCGAGCGCGCCTCTATGTCTTCAAGGCGCGCCCTGGCTTCCGCCAGCCTCGCTTCGTAATCCGTGGGGTCCAGTTCCAACAGCAAATCGCCGCGCTTGACGTGTTGGTTGTCCTCCACGTGCACGCGCGACACCTGCCCGAATACCCGCGGGCTGATCTGGACCACAGCCCCTTCAATGAAGGCGTTGTCGGTGGATTCGTATGTCCGGCGCTGCCAGTAATACCACGCCGACAGCCCAGCCGCCGCCGCTAACGCGACTACTAGCACCGCGCGCCTGTGTGTCTTCCACACTCCCCCTCCGCCCCCCTGTCGGTTGGTCTCTGCGCCGCGCACATCTGCGGTCTCGGTCACGATGGGATCCTCTCTCATATCTCCTCTTGCACTCCCTGGTACTTACAACTTGAAGTCTTCTGCGTGCCCCATGGCGACGGCCAGATTCAGCCGCGCCATGTTGAACAGAGCCAGGCTCGCAACCCAACCCTGACGCGCGTTCTCTAAAGCCGTCTGGGCATTGACCACCTCGATGTTGTCCGCCAGGCCGTTACGGAAGCGATCCTGCGCCAGCTCCAGTTCGCGTTCCGCCAGAGCCAGCGCGCTCCGGGCGGCCTGAACCTGTTGCGCGCGCGTACTCAGATGATCCAGCGCCTCGCGCACCTCCTTCTCGACCGCCGCCCGCAGGTCCGCAAACTGCGCTTCCGCCTGCCGCCGCCGGCTGGCCGCCATCTGAATCTCGGACCGCGTCCGCCCGCCGTTGAATAGCGGCACGTCCAGCCGCACCCCGACGCTGCGCGTGGGCAGGCTCAACTCGTTCGGCCTTAAACCGCTACTGCCGTAATCCCCGAAGAAACTCACCGAGGGCAGCCAACCCGCTACCGCCGCCTTATATTCGGCCTCCGCCGCCCGAAGTTGCTCTCGCGCCGCTTTGACATCGGCGCGATCGGCCAGGGCTTGCTCGACGGCCTTCTCCACTCCGGGCAGCGGTTCGGCGTCAAATCGGAGGCCCTCGGTCAGCTCCAGGCGCGCCGACAGCGGCGCCCCGGTCACTCGCAGCAACGCCAGGCGCGCGCTGTCCAGTTGCGTCCGCGCTTGCGCAAGCTGCACCTGCTGGCTTGCCAGTCTGGTTTCAGCTCGCGCCACATCAATGCCCGTAGCCACACCCGCCTCGCGCCGGCTCCGCGCCAAAGCCAACAGCCGTTCAGCAAGCTGCACGTTGGCCTCCGAGGCCGCTACCGCCTGCTGAGCCTCGAGCACCATCAGATAAGCCAGCGCCGCGGCCGCCGTCACTTGCTGCGCAGCCTGCCGCCGCGCCTGCTCGGCCGCGGCCAGGCCCCGGTCACCGGCTTGGTAACGCCTGATCGAACTCAGGTTGAAAATGCTCTGCACAAGTTGCATGCGGGCGTCAAAGCGGTTGAACGGCCCCACAAACATGGGAATCGGGATGCCCGGCAGGTTCTTGGGCGAAAAGCCCATAGCCGCCAGGTTTACCGTCAGATCCATCTGATAAGCGCTGCCGGACAGGTTGGGCAACAGCGCCGAAAGCGCCATTCCCTTGGCCCCGCGCGCCTCCGCTACACGCTCAGCGGCCAGGCGCGCTTGCAGGTTGTTCTTTAGCGCCAGCTCGATCGCCTGGCTCAGCGTCAGGGTCATGGTCTTTTGCGCCGGGCCCGCATCCCCGGCAAAAACGCCGGGCGAGCCGGCCGCAAGCAGACATAGCGCCACCGCCGGCCGCCAACCGGCCCGGCAGATATGTGCGGGCATTGCCTTACGCATTCCAGCTCCTCGTCATCGCCAGTAATCCTCCGTTTGTTCCCGATGCAACCGGATCGCCAAAGCCGGCGCCGGCCGGCTCACCGGTATTCCCGCCGGATGCCCAGCTTCTTCATACGAGACTGCAAGGTCGTCCGCTTCAGCCCCAATAGCGCCGCCGCGCCCCGCGGCCCTCCTACTACTCCCCGCGTCTGTCGCAAGGCGCGCATGATACGATCGCGCTCGGCGGCCGCCCGTATCTGCGCCGCCGGCATCGAACGGACACCCGGCAGTCCCGCCTCCGGCACGGTGATCTCAAGCACCGAAGAACGGCTCAAGATCACCGAACGCTCGATCAGGTTTTGCAGCTCCCGAATGTTGCCCGGCCAACTGTAATGGGTGAGAGCCGCCATCGCTCCCGCCGGAATCGAGTCAATCCGCTTACCCATCCGCTGCGCGAACTTCTGCGCAAAGTAACGCACCAACAGCGGTATGTCTTGCTTGCGCTCCCGCAAGGGCGGCACGTGAATGGGAAAGACGTTCAGACGGTAGTACAGATCACTGCGGAACTTGCCTTCCTCCATCATCGCCTTCAGATCACGATTCGTGGCGGCGATCAGACGCACGTTCACCCGCACCGTGCGATTGCTGCCCAGCCGCTCGAACTCCTGTTCCTGGATCGCCCGCAACAACTTGGCTTGCAGCTCTACAGGGATCTCGCCCACTTCGTCCAGAAACAGCGTGCCCCCTTCGGCCAGCTCGAAGCGCCCGATCTTCTGCGCCAGCGCCCCGGTGAAGGCGCCCTTCTCGTGCCCGAAAAGTTCGCTTTCCAGCAGCGTCGCCGGAATGGCCGCGCAGTTCACCTTCACAAAGCTACGCCCGTTGCGCGGGCTGGCCTGGTGAATGGCGCGCGCCACCAGCTCCTTGCCGGTCCCCGTCTCACCCTGAATCAGCACCGTGGCGTCGGTGGGCGCCACGATCCGCACCGAGTCCAGCAGGGCTTGAAAGGCCGGACTTTCACCCACCATGTTGCCCAAGTTTTGCTCCGACCGGATTTCATCTTCCAGGTAGAGCTTCTCAACCGCCAGCTTCTCTTTGATCTCGGCCAGCTCGCGAAAGGCCAGGGAATTCTCCAGCGCAATCGCTATCTGCCGCGCGACCTGTAAAGCGAATTCAATCTCCTCGGCGCTGAACGACTCCCGAAACTTGCGGCCCAACTCCAAAGTCCCCACCGGGCCGCTGGCCGTCGCCAAGGGTATCGAGCAGATGGCCTTGACCTGGCGGGCCACCAGTTGCCGCCGCACATCTTCCGGGTATTGCCCGAACTGCGTGCTGGTGGTCACCACCGGTACGCCCGAGGCCAAAGCCCGCCCCGAGGGTAATTGCTCGGCCAGCGTCGGCTCCGGCTCTAGGTTTTCCCAGATGCTGTCCGCCAAGTGCAGCGCATACAGCCGCAGCTTGCCGGTGGTTTTGTTCAAGACGGTGAGGGCGGCGCCGTCGTGGGGCAGGACCCTGGCAAGCACTTGGGAGATCGCCGGCAGCAGTTCGTCCCAGGAAAGCTTAGAAATCAAGGTGTTGGTGATTTCAAACAGGACTTGGAGTCGGTCGCGTTCGGTGGCGGCAGGAAAGCTGTGGATGTCGTGCGGGCCGGACATAATCAACCTACCATTGTAGGGGACGAGCTTCGGCGTTTGCCATCGGCAATCGCCGAACCTCGTCACACTGCCGCCCGACGCCCGCCAGCCCAAACAGCCTATCCACAGCCGCGCCCGCTTTGGCCCTTCGATTGTTCACCCCCCTGTGCGAAGGACCCCGTCATGTTTCGCATGAGTGGAAGCCGCACCGGTGCGCGCACCCTCATCCGTATTGACGGCTGCCTCGCCGGCGAATACGTTCGCCTCGCCGAGCAGTACTGCCTGGAGGCTGTGCGATCAGGCAAGCCCGTCGAGCTGCTGCTCCGTCACGTAACGGCCATAGATCAAGCCGGCCAGGAGCTCCTGGCCCGACTGGCCCGCCAAGGCGTCCGGCTGCGCGGATTCGGCCTCTACCTGTCAGAGCTGCTCAGGCGCATCCGGCGTTCGGCTACCGGCCGGCAACCGGCCTCACCTTCAAGACGCTCTTCGGCTGGAAGCGCTCGAACGGAAACTCAATCGCCCGCCCCACGTAGTAAGCCTCCCACTGGTCTTTGAAATGTCCCGACAGCGGATGCCCCGAGACCCCTGTGGGCAGCACCAGCAGCAAGCGGCCCGGTTCCGCAAGATCCACCACCATGCGCATTGAGGGACCCAGCCGCGGCGTGGTCTGCTTCACCGTTGTCGCCGCGCCGCTTAACTCAACCGGCCCGATCCGGAAATACTCGCCGATCAAAGGCAACCGCCCCAGCACCGGATGCCCCAGCACCAGCCGGTTCTGCCGGCCCCATCTCCAACGGGCGATTTCGCGGCCCTGCATCCTGCGGCCTTCCTCCAAAGCATCCCCCAAGGCCTTTATGAGCACCGAATCAAAATCCGCGAACCACTCCTTGCGCCGTTCCGTCAGCACCTTTTCTATTACCGCCGGAGCAATTTGAAAGCGATAGGCCAGGCTCTTGCCCGGCGAGGCCCGCTCCACTATCGCCTTGCGCACGTGATTTTCTAGCAGCACCGCCAGAAGCGGCGCGGCTTGGTCCTTCTCCATCTGCCCGTCCCAGCGCCGCAGCAGCTCGGCCGCCTCCCCCAGCGAGGCGTCCCGCTTTGCACTCCGATCCCAGGCCGCCGTCACTTGCCGCGCCAGAAACCGATGGAACGCCGAATAAACGTCCTTCTGTATCGCCGGCATCTCATCCGCCCGCCGGCGCCCCCGCGCCTCCACTAGCGCACGGATTTGCGCCGCCCGATAGTAGGGAGCGAAGTTTCCGCTGACCGGGTAGCGATAATCCCGCGGAAAAGGATTCTGGTTGGCGCTTACAATCAGGCCCGAAGGCGGATCGAACACCGAGGGCAGCTCCTCATACGGAATGTAGCCCTCCCACTCCTGCCCTCCCGAAGCCCCGTCCGCGGGCACGTCACCCAGGTGACCCTTGCGTATCGGCAGTCGCCCCGCCACCTGGTATCCGATATGACCCTCCCCGTCCGCGTAAACGAAATTCTGCGCCGGACTCCCGTAGCGCGCCAGCGCTGCGCGAAACTCGCCCCAGTTGCGCGCGCGGTTCACCTCCAAGAAAGGAAAGCCGAAGCCGCTTGTCTCGGCCGCCGTCCAGCGTAAGGCGTAGTGACGGCCGCCCTCCTGCACCACCACCGGTCCGTGACGCGTCACCCACAGCTTCAACTGAACTGAGTTGGAACCCCGAACCCGAATCACCTCAGTTTCCGAGTGCGCCTGCTGAAGCTGACCCCGAAACACATATCGCCCGGATTCCTCATCCAGCTTTTCCAGGTACAGATCCTGCACGTCGAACTGGAGATTGGTCATGCTCCAGGCAATATCGCGATTGCGACCGATGATGACGCACGGCACGCCCACCAGCGCCACCCCCGCCACATCCAATCCCGGCGCCCGCAACTGCACCGGATGCCAGATCGAGGGCAGCGAGTACTCCAAGTGCGGATCGCCCGCCAGTATGGGCTTGCCTGAAGCCGTACGCTTGCCCCCCAGCGCCCAGGCGTTCGATCCCGGCGCCGGTTCGGCCCCGCTCCGGATTGCATAAAGCGCCTCGACCTTTTCGCGTTCGCCCCCCTCCAGAAGCTTCAGCTTTTGCAGTTCCAATTCCCAGGTGTCGGTGAGCGCGCGGAACATGTGCAGACCGATCAACAGCGAGTCCACGCCTCTCCACGGACGGGGTTCGTAGCCCAGCAGCCTGAACTCCACCGGCAAGCGTCCCCGATGCGTCTCCAGGTAGTAATTCACTCCCCGCGTGTAGGCTGCCAGCACAGCCCGATCCGAGGGACCCAAAGCTGCATACTGCTGCTGCGCCAGTTTGGCCATCCGCAGCCGGCGCGCCGACAAGTCCGATTCCAGCGCTGCCGGTCCGAAGACCTCAGCCAGCATGCCGCCCGCCAACCGGCGCATGGCGTCCATCTGCCAGAAGCGGTCCTGCGCGGTGACGAAACCTTGAAGGAAAAGCGCATCCTCAATGCTTGCCGCCGCGATGTGCGGCACGCCCGCTCGATCGCGTTCGATAACCGCCGGGCCTCCCAGCGGCGCCACGATTTCCCCGGAGGTCTGCGGCATGGGACGCCAGGCGTACCAGTAGACCAGGCAGGCCGCAGCCACCAGCAGCGCCGCCACGAGTATGTTGAAATATCGCAGAATCTTCTTGAGGATCACTCCCAAGATTGTAACGGAGGCCCGCCCGGCGCCCTACCGTGCGCCCGCGGGGATGCTCCCCTATGAGCGATAGTCTCCTCGGATACCGCCTGCTTCTGCTGGCCATCATCGTCGCAGTCAACGGGTTCTTCGCTTCGGCGGAAGCGGCCTTGATCGCCGTCCGGCAATCACGGCTGCGCGAACTGGCCGCTCATGGACAACTCGGCGCCCAGGCCGCCCTGAACTTGCTCGCTCACCCGGCGCGCTTGCTCTCCACCGTCCAGGTCGGCGTAACTCTGGCCAGCCTGGGCGCGGGCTGGGCCGGCGAGGACACCGTCTACCGTCTGCTGTTGGGCCTCATCGGGCCCGTCGAAGGCCGGCTCCTGACCGGGTTGCTGCACGCCTCCGCTTTTCTGTGCGCCTTTCTCATCCTCACTTTCGTCATGGTCGTGCTGGGCGAGGTCGTGCCCAAGAACCTGGCCATCGAAAAGTCCGACCGCTTTGCAGTCCTGGTAGCTCCCCCCTTGCTGGTCCTGGCCCGCATCTTCCAGCCGTTTGTTTACGTGCTAGAGAGGTCTGCCGCGGCGCTGGCGCACGGACTGGGCCTACACGGCGAGCGCAGCGGCCACTCGGTTGAGGAATTGAAGATGATCGCCGGTTCGGTGCGCGCCTCCGGCCACATCTCACGCTTCGAGGAACAGGCGGTCCTGCGCGTCTTGGAGCTGGACGACGTGGCCGTCCGCGAGATCATGGTGCCGCGGCGCGATATCGTCTCACTGCCCGAGGACGCCACTCTCGAGCAGGTGCTCAGAACCGCCGCCGAACATCCTTTCTCACGCTTCCCGGTTTATCAGCAACAACCCGAGCAGATCATCGGCATCCTGCATTACAAGGACCTGATCGGCGAATTGGACCGCCGCCGCCGGCTGGGCGGCCCCTTCCGCTTGCGCCCCCTGCTGCGCAAACCCCTCGTGGTTCCCGAAAGCAAACCTCTCAGCCAGATGGTCGAGGAATTCCGCGCCTCGCGCCAGCACATGGCTCTGGTGGTCAACGAATTCGGCACTATCGTCGGCCTAGCCACCTTCGAGGACGTGCTCGAGGAGATATTCGGTGAAATCCAGGACGAACACGATCTCCGCCAGCCGCCCCCGGAAGCGGCCGCGCCCGTGCTCGAACTGGACGGCGCGGTGAACATCCGGGATCTGGCCTCCCAATACGGCATCGAATTGCCGGCTAACGCCGGCTTTGAAACCCTGGCCGGCTTCCTGTTGTTCCGTCTGGGCTTCATCCCGCAGGGCGGCGAAACGCTGGATTACGAGGGCCGCCGCTACACCATCCTCCAGATGGACCGCCACCGCATCGCCCGCGTGCGCATCCAGAGGCTGCCCGCCGACGAGGCCCTCAGTACGGGCTGACCGAGTGCAGCTCGCGCACCGCCTCCGGTCCGCACAGCCGGGCTACTTCCTTGCGCAGCGGCGCCAGGCAGCGGGCGTAAATCATCTTGTACGCCTCGCAGAAGTAATCCAGATCCTCGAAGCGCCGCCGCGGCCCGTGACGCAGCTTCGGGCAACCCCCGTGACAGATCGCCTCATACTCACAGGCCCGACACTCCGGCCGCGGCAGCGTCTTCTTCGCCGCGAACTGGAAGCGGCGCTGCCGGCGCGCAATCTCCGGCCAGGAATCCTCCATGATGTTGCCCAGCTTCCAGCCCCGCTCTACAAAGAAGTCGCAAGGGTAAATGTCGCCGTTATATTCCACCACCACGTAGCTGTCGCAGGTTTCGTGCATCGTGCAGTTGCCCGGACTCTGCCCCGCCAGCGCTTCCGCGATGTTGTCGAACAGCCGGATCCGGACCTTTCGCCGCTCCGGCCACCACAGCTCAAAGGTTTCCAGCACGAACCGCGCGTATTGCTCGGCCGTGATCGTGAACGGCAGCGCATTGCCCTGCCCGTCAAACTCCGCCAGCGGTATGTACTGGATGTTATCCACGCCGATCGAACGGAAGAAACGGTACACCTGCCGCGGCTCTCCGACGTTGGCCTGGCTCAGCACGCACAGCACGTTGAACTCTACTTTGTTGGCCTTCAGCAGCTCGATTCCGCGCATCACCTGGCGCCAGGTGCCCTGACCCCCGCGGTTCCTCCGGTAAAGATCATGCATCGCCTCCGGGCCGTCAATCGAGACGCCCAGCAGCCAGTTGTAATCCCGCAGCAGGCTGCACCAGTCCTCCCGGATCAAGACCGCATTCGTCTGCAGAGCGTTGGAAACGCTCTGCCCGTCGCGCCCGTAGCTCTTCTGGAACTCGATCAGCTTCTCGTAAAACTTCAGCCCCGCCAGCGTCGGCTCGCCCCCCTGGAACGCAAACACGCTATTCGGGTACGAGTAGAAAAGATAGGTGTCTACCAGCCGCTCCAGCACCTCCAGCGACATCAGCCGGCCGGGCAGATCACGGTAAGGATCCGCCTCCCGGTCCAGGTAAAAGCAATAGGCGCAATCCAGGTTGCAAACCGCCGAAACCGGCTTTATCAGCAGAGAGTTGATCCGAGGCGTTCCCCCCGCCCCCTCCTCCAGAATAGGGAACGAAAAACCGCTCGCCATCGCCACTACTCTAGCACCCGTCGCGCGCCGTCCCCGGACCTAGAATGGGAGCAGGCAGCCATGCTCGACCGGGTCGCTGAAACCATCCGCCGTCACGGGATGTTCCGCGGCGGCGAGCGCGTGGCCGTGGCCGTCTCCGGCGGCGCCGACTCGGTCTGCCTGCTCCACGTGCTCCTCGAGCTGGCGCCCCGCTGGGGACTGGCGCTCAGCGTCCTGCACCTGGATCACCGGTTGCGCGGCCAGGAGTCGCGCCAGGATGCGGAGTTCGTCTGCGAACTCGCCGGCCGCCTGGGCCTGCCCCTGCGCCTGGAATCCGCCGACGTGCGCGCTCTGGCCCGCCAGACTCGCGACAATCTGGAGCAGGCAGCCCGCCTTGCGCGCCGTCAGTTCTTTCTTAGCGTGCTCCGCCGCGGAGAAGCCGACCGCGTGGCCCTCGGGCACACGCGCTCGGATCAGGCCGAAACCGTGCTGTTTCGCCTGTTGCGCGGCGCCGGTCCCACCGGTCTGGCAGGCATCCGACCCGTGACCCCGGAAGGCTTCGTTCGCCCTCTCATTGAGGTCAGCCGCGAGCAGGTCGAAGACTACCTGCGTCGCCGCGGCCTCGGCTGGCGCTTGGACTCCTCCAACCTGGACCTGAAGCTGGCCCGCAACCGGATCCGTCGCGAGCTGCTGCCCCGGCTGTGCCGCGAATTCAACCCCGCGCTCGAACAGATCCTGGCCCAGACTGCGGTTCTGGCGCGGGACGAGGAGGAATACTGGACCCGGCAAACCGAGCGGCTCGCCCGCCGGTTGCTGACCCGCGGCGACGGCGCCCTGACGGTTCCCGCCTCCGCCTTGGCCGGCCTGCCTCGCGCCGTCGCCCGTCGTTTAATCCGCCGGGCGATCGAACAGTTGAAAGGCGACTTGCGCGGCATTGACTTCGAGCATGTGGAATCTGTGATCGAGCTGGCCGCCAAGGCGGAGGGCGGCGGCATGGTCTCGGCCCCCGGCCTGGAAATTAGGCGCTCCTTTGATTGGCTGCGCTTGTCGCCCCTGAACGCCGAATGCGGGCCCCTGGATTACCGGTTTGACTTGCAAATCCCGGGAAGCTGCCGCCCGCCGGGCGCCGATTTCCGCTTGCGTTTCGAGCTGCGAGAGTGCCCGGTCGCTGATTCTCGCTATAATACGAGGCGAAGCGCACTGGACTGGGGTCGGATCCTGGGGCCCTGCGAGTTAAGGAACTGGAGACCGGGCGACAGGTACCGCCCGGCGACTCATGGGGGCGAGGTCAAGCTCAAGCAGCTCTTCCAAAAGGCACAAATTCCCTTGTGGGAGCGACGGAAATGGCCGATCATGACTATAGGGAGGGAAATCGTTTGGGCGCGCCGATTCGGTCCGGCAGCCCAGTTCGCCGCCGGTCCCGAAAGCCGTGTGGTGCTGGAGATCTGGGAAAGTCCCGAACCGTGAAGCCGGGCTCGCACTCGCGCACGTCTAAAACAGCAGGGGAGGCTGCGAAGGCCGGCCCGTACCGGCAGGAGAGAGCATGAATTCAAATGTGAAGACCGCCATCTTCTGGGTCGTGCTGATCTGTGTGGTGGTCCTACTGTGGACCGTGGTGCGGCAGGGCTCCATGCGTCCCGAGCAACACCTGACCTTCTCGGAGTTCGTCCAAGCGGTCGAGCAGGAGCGCGTCAAGGAAGTCACCATCACCGGCATTGAAGTGCGCGGCAAGTTCAAGGAGCACAACCTGGGCTTGCGCACGCTGATCCCCAGCAATTATCCCGACATCTACACTCTGCTGCGCAGCAAGAACGTCAACGTCGAAATCCGCGAATCCAACTCCGGCAACTGGGCCGCCTTGCTGGTTAACGCCATCCCCTTCCTGCTGTTGCTCGGCTTCTGGATCTTCATGATGCGCCAGATGCAGAGCGGCGGCAACAAGGCCCTGAGTTTCGGCAAGAGCCGCGCCCGCTTGCATTCATCCCAGCAGAAGAAAGTCACCTTCAAGGACGTGGCCGGGGTGGACGAGGCCAAAGAGGAGCTTCAGGAAATCATCGAGTTCCTGCGCGAACCCCAGAAATTCCAGAAACTGGGCGGCCGCATCCCGAAAGGCGTGCTATTGATCGGCCCGCCGGGCACCGGCAAGACCCTGCTGGCCCGCGCCATCGCCGGCGAGGCCAACGTGCCCTTCTTCTCTATCTCCGGCTCCGATTTCGTCGAAATGTTCGTGGGCGTCGGCGCCAGCCGCGTGCGCGACCTCTTCGAACAGGGCAAGAAAAACGCCCCCTGCATCATCTTCATAGACGAGATAGACGCCGTGGGCCGCCACCGCGGCGCCGGACTGGGCGGCGGCCACGACGAACGCGAGCAGACCCTGAACCAGTTGTTGGTGGAAATGGACGGCTTCGAATCCAACGAGGGCGTTATCCTGATGGCCGCCACCAACCGCCCCGACGTACTGGATCCCGCCTTGCTCCGCCCCGGGCGCTTCGATCGCCGCGTGGTCGTCGGACGCCCCGACGTCAAAGGGCGCGAAATGATCCTCCGGGTCCACACCCGCAAAATTCCCTTGGCAGACGACGTAGACCTTTCAGTCCTCGCCCGCGGCACCCCGGGCTTCGCCGGCGCGGATCTGGCCAACCTGGTCAACGAGGCCGCCCTCATCGCCGCCCGCCAGAACCGCAAGGTCGTCACCCATTACGACTTCGAGCTGGCTAAGGACAAGGTCCTCATGGGCGTCGAGCGCAAGTCCCTCATCATCAGCGAACAGGAGAAGCGCAGCACCGCCTTCCACGAGGCCGGCCACGCTCTGGTCGCCGCCGTGCTCCCCGATGCCGACCCCGTCCACAAGGTCACCATCATCCCTCGCGGCATGGCCCTGGGCGTCACCATGCAGTTGCCCATTGACGACAAGCATTCCTACACCCGCGAGTATCTGGAAGCCCAGCTCACCATCCTCATGGCCGGCCGCATCGCCGAAGAAAAGTTCACTCATCACTTAACCACCGGCGCCGGCAACGACATCGAGCGCGCCACCGAACTGGCGCGCAAGATGGTTTGCGAGTGGGGCATGAGCGAGCTGGGGCCGCTCAGCTTCGGCAAAAAGGAGGAACAGATCTTCCTCGGCCGCGAGATAGCCCAGCACCGCGATTACAGCGAGGCCACCGCCATCAAAATCGACGAGGAGGTCCGCAAGCTGGTCGAGCGAGCCTACCAGCGTGCATCCCAAATCATTGAGGAGCGTTCCGACGCTTTGCTCCGCGTGGCCGAAGCCCTGCTGGAGCGAGAAGTGCTCGAGGGCGAAGAAATCAAGGTACTCATCGAGGGCCGTCCTCTGCCCGCCATGCGCCTCCCCGGCGGCCCGGACCGCCCCGAGACTCAGCAGGTCCTCAAACCCGAGGGCCGCAGAGCCACCGGCATAAGAGAAGGCGAGCGCCCCCAGCCGGCCTGACCGTCGGCCGCACTCACAGGCCTTCCAACAAGTGGCCGAGCTTCTCTTTCTTCGTGCGCAGATAACCGGTCATGGAATCCACCGGCTCAGCCTGGCACGGCACGCGCTCCGCAACTTCGATCCCGGCTTGTTCCAGAGCCCGGATCTTGTCCGGATTGTTCGATAGCAGCCGCACGCGCGAGACCCCGAAGTAAGCCAGGATCCTGGCCGCCAGCCGGTAGTCGCGGTGGTCCGCCTTAAAGCCCAGCCGCTGGTTGGCTTCCACGGTGTCGGCCCCGTGATCCTGCAACTGGTAGGCGCGCAGCTTGTTCAGCAGCCCGATTCCGCGCCCTTCCTGGTGCTCGTATATAAGCAGTCCCCGCCCTTCCTCCGCGATGCGATCCAGCGACATTTCCAGTTGCGCCCGGCAGTCGCAGCGCAGGCTGTGGAATACGTCGCCGGTCAAACACTGCGAATGCACGCGCACCAGCGGAGGCGGATCGCCCGCCAGCTCCCCCATCTTCAGCACCACCGCCTCTTCGACCTTCCGCCCGCGCCGGTCCTCGAAGCCGAAGATACGGAAGTGCCCGAAGCGACTGGGGAAATCGGCCTCAGCCACTTTGCGGAATCCCTGCCCTGAGCCGTCTTGTGACATGCGCGGAAAATCAGGCCGGTAGCTTTCATTATAATGGACAGCGACTGGTCCCCGTCGCCGGCCTAGAAGGCGCTCATGGCCCTGGAGCAATACCTCATCGTCCTGCTGGTGAAGCTGGGAGTGGTCACCGTGCTGGCCAGCTTCCTGGCCCGTTCCGGCGCCTTTCAGCGCATGCTGATGCGTGAGCAGCGCACCCTGAACCAGCGCCTGCTGCTGGCGCTCAGCTTCGCCAGCATATTCGGCACCGGCGCCGCCATCCGCATCGTTACCCGCGGCGTCTATCAGGCCGTGGATCTGGGCTTGGAAGCCAGCTTGCTCGCCGGCCTGCTGGGCGGCTACGTCACTGGCTTGCTATCGGGCACACTCATCTCGGTGCCCGCCATGCTCAAGCACGAGTATCTGACGCTGCCCTTGCTTGCCGGCGTGGGCGCTCTGGGAGGCTTGCTGCGCAATTGCGCTCCGGACACCGAGCAGATCTGGCGCTTCTCGCCCTTCCTGGACCTCCGCATCTATCGTTTCTTCCGCCGTGATCACGAGCACGCCAGGGCCGCCTTCCAGATGTTCTTTCTGCTGGCCGTGTTGAGCTGCGAGTTCCTGCGGCTCTGCCTGGATCACTTCTTCCCGCGCTGGCTGTTCGCCATCCGCCCCACCTGGCCCAATCCGCACCCCCTGGCCCAGGCCGCCGTCTACGTCACCACTGTCTTCGCCATCACGCTGCCCCTGAAGATCTGGAACAACACCCGCAACGAACGCAAGCTCGAGGAGCAAAACCGCCTCCTCATCCAGGCTCGCCTGGATGCTCTCAGCCGCCAGATCAATCCCCACTTCCTCTTCAACACCCTGAACACCGTATCCTCGCTGATCCGCACCGACCCCGATCAGGCCCGCGCCGTGCTCTACAAACTCTCCAGCATCCTGCGTCGGCTGCTCCGCAAGCACGACAGCTTCAGCGCCCTCGCCGAGGAACTGGACTTCGTGGACGACTACCTCTCAATCGAAATGGTGCGCTTCGGCGACAAACTGCGCTTCGACAAACAGGTCCAGCCGGAGGCGCTGGACCGTCTGGTGCCCAGCATGCTTCTCCAGCCTTTGGTGGAGAACTGCGTTCGCCACGGGCTTTCCAGCAAGATCGAAGGCGGCACCATCCGCCTCCGCGCAGCGTTGAAGGACGGCAAATTGCACCTGCTGGTCGAGGACGACGGCGTCGGCATCCCCGAAGCCAGGCTGGCCACACTGCTGGAGGAAGGCATCGGCGTCAGCAACGTCAACGAGAGACTCAAGGTCTTGTTCGGTTCGGATTATCGCATGTGGATTGACAGCAAGCCCGGCCAAGGCACGCGCGTCGAGATCCAGATCCCCGAGCTACAAGCCGGCGCTCCCACGCCCGCCTGAAAGCCGCTCCCCGCCGCGCCGGGAACGCTCGCCACGCCGCTCGCCGGCCTGCGATAATATTAGCGCCGGGATATGCCCGCTCCACTGGTTCCCCTGAGCTCGTCGCTCCCCAAGCTGACCATCGCAGCGCTGGTGGATATCCTGGTCGTGGCCTTCCTGGTTTACCAGCTCATCCTGGTGGTTCGCGGAACGCGCGCCGCGCAGATGCTGGCAGGCATTGGGGTGTTGTTGCTGGTCTATCTTGGCTCGATCTGGTTGGGTCTGGATTTGGTCCGCTCGATCCTGGCCAACCTGGTGCCTTACACGGCCATCGCCCTCATCGTGCTTTTCCAGTCCGAGATCCGCCGTACTTTGGCCCGCATCGGGCGCCGGCACTGGCTCGGCTTCGGCGGCCGCCTCCAGCGCCGTGAATCCACTGACGAGATCCTCTGGGCCTTGGGGCGCTTGAGCCAGCACAGAATCGGCGCCCTCATCGTTCTGGAGCGCGACATGGGCCTGCGCACCTTCGTCGAAAGCGGCCAACTGCTGGACGCCGCGCTGACCCGCGACTTGCTGCTCAGCATCTTCCAGCCCGCCGGCCCGTTGCACGACGGCGCGGTCATAATTCAGGGAGACCGCATCGCTGCCGCAGCCTGCTTTTTGCCTTTGAGCACCAACCCCATGGTGGCCGGCGAGCTGGGCACTCGCCATCGCGCAGCCATCGGCATAACCGAGGAGAGCGACGCCCTGAGCCTGGTGGTCTCCGAGGAGACCGGGCGCATCTCGGTAGCGGCTTTTGGCAAGATCGAATTGGACCTCACCATCGAGCAGGTTGACGAGCGCATCGCTCGCCACTTCGGCTACAAGTTGCGGCCTGCCCCGCTTGCCGGCGCCGTAGCCCTGCCGAGCAACCGCTGGGAGGAGCAGCCCGTACGCGGGCGCAGCATAGAAAGGCCATGAAGCGCAGGCTTTTGGAAAACCTGGGCTGGAAGTTGTTCTCGCTGGCCGTAGCCGCCGCCCTGTGGCTGACCTTTGTCGGCAGCCCCGATTTGGTCACCTCGCTGAGCGCGCCGGTGGAATACTTGAATGCCCCGCCGGACATGGAAATAGTACCGGAGTCCTCCGAACGCGTCCGCCTCGAGGTCCGGGGCCCCTCCGTCCGGGTCCGTCATTTCGAAACTTCCTCGCCGGCCGTGGTCGTGGATCTGCGCGGCGTTGACCGGCCGTGCGAACGTACTTTCAGCATTACTGCCGAGCAGGTAAACTTGCCGCCCGGACTAACGCTGGTGCGCGCCGTGCCTGCTCAGGTCCGCTTGCGCTTCGACCGGCGCATGCGCGCCGTGGTCCCCGTCCGGGTCCATTTCTCCAACCTGCCGCCCGGCTACCAAATCGAATCACAACGGGTCGAACCGCCCGAACTGGCCATCCTCGGCCCGGAGAGCCGCGTCAGAGAGGTGGAGTCTGTGGAGACTGACCCCGTTGATCTCTCGCTGGCCGGTAGCGTCAAGCAATTCCAGACCCACGCCTTCGTGCGCGATCCGGAAATTCGTTTGGAAACCTCGGGCGTAGTGAAGGTGCAGGTAAAGTTGGCCCGCCGCGCGGCCGAATCTAGTACGGATGCCGGACCCGCCCTGCCATAGATCGCCGGACCGCCCCGCCGCCCGTCGCACTCACAAACGCCTGTTCGGCACCGACGGCATCCGCGGTGTCGCCGGCAAGTTCCCCTTGGACGCCGCCACCGCCTGCGCGCTAGGTGTGGCGCTCGGCGAGACCCTTGCCTGCCAGGCCGCGCCGCCGGAAGTCCTGCTCGGCATGGACACCCGAGAATCCGGTCCCTGGCTGGCCGCTCAAGTCGCCGGCGGGCTGGCCCGCACCGGCGCCCGCGTCCGTTTCGCAGGCATCATTAGCACTCCAGGCATCGCCTACCTGACGCGCACGGGCCCCTTCTCGGCCGGCCTCATGATCTCCGCCTCCCATAATCCCTACCAGGATAACGGCATCAAGGTCTTCGGGCATTCCGGCTACAAACTGCCGGACCAGCAGGAGCACCTCATCGAGCAACGCATATTTGAGCTGCTCGCCGCCGGCTTCCAGCCGGAAGAGGCTTCCTTGGCGCCGGAGCCGACTTTAGCTCGGCTCTACGAGGACTATCTGGCTTCCACCTTGAAGGTCTCGCTCGCCGGGCTGAAGCTCGCCGTGGATTGCGGCCACGGCGCAGCCTCCGATCTGGCCCCGGAACTGTTCCGTCGCTTGGGCGCGCAGGTTATCCCTATGGGATGCGCTCCGGACGGGCGCAACATCAACTCCGGATGCGGCGCTCTCTACGTGGAGCAGTTGCGGCGGCAGGTTCTCGCCGAGAAGGCTGATCTCGGCGTGGCTTTCGACGGCGACGCCGACCGCGCCATCTTCATCGCCTCGGACGGTCGCCTGGTAGACGGTGACGCCGTGCTGCTCATGGCAGCCCTGCGCTTGCACGCCGAGGGACGCCTGACCGGCGCCGGCGGGCAACCCGCCGTGGTCGCCACCGTCATGTCCAACCTGGGATTAGAGCGGGCGCTGCAAGCTCGTGGGATCCGGTTGATACGTACGCCCGTAGGCGACAAGTACGTGCTGGAGGAAATGCTGCGCTCCGGCGCCGTGCTGGGTGGCGAACAGTCCGGCCACATAATCTTCCTCGAGTACGCCACCACCGGCGACGGCCTGCTCACCGCCTTGCGCGTGCTCGAGATCCTCCGCGATAGCCGACGCCCGCTCAACGAACTGGCGGCCGAACTTCAACTCTATCCGCAACGCCTCATCAACGTCCGCGTCCGCCGGCGCCGGCCCCTGGAGGAACTCCCGGGTCTTGCCGAAGCAGTCCGCGCCGTCGAGCAGACGTTCGGAACCGCCGGCAGGGTGCTGGTGCGGTTTTCCGGCACCGAGCCGGTAGCCCGCGTCATGGTCGAAGGACCGGACGCAGAACTGGTCAACGCTTTCGCCGAGCGCATAGCGGCTCTGATCCGAGGCGAACTCGGCGCCGCCTGAAGCGCGCCCTTATTGGCGGCTATAGAATGTCTGGATGATGCTTACCAGACGCGCCGCCCTTCAGAGCCTCGCGGGCCTGCCGGCCGCACCCGCCATACTCCACGCCGTCCGTAAGCCCGGCGACAAACCAAACCTCCTGGTGCTGTGGACCGACCAGCAGCGCGCCGACACCATGGCCGCCTACGGCAATCACGGCTACCGCGTGCCTGCACTCAACCGCCTCGCTGCCGAAAGCGTCGTCTTCGATCGCTGCTACGTCACCCAACCCGTCTGTACACCCAGCCGCTCTTCAGTCATGACCGGCCTGTGGCCGCACCGCACCGGTTGCGTGCGTAATAACATTCCCCTCAAAGCCGACTTCAAGACCTTGCCGGAACTGGTGGCTGATTCCGCCTACCGCACCGCCTACATGGGCAAGTGGCACTTGGGCGATGAACTGTTCGCCCAGCACGGCTTCCAGCACTGGGTCTCGATCGAGGACATCTACAACCAGTACTTCTCCCCTGCCCGCGATCGCGCCGCGCGCAGCTCCTACCACCACTTCCTACTGAGCCTGGGCTACAAGCCCGACGCCAACAACCAGTTCAGCCGCCGCTTCGCCACCACCGTCCCCATTGAGCATTCCAAGCCTTCGTTCTTGGCGCAGGAGGCGGTGAAGTTCATCCTCCAACATCGCGCGGAACCCTGGATCCTTTACGTCAACACCCTGGAGCCCCACACCCCATTCTCCAGCGCTCTTAACGACCTCCACACCGAAGACCAGGCTCCCTTACCACCCAATTACCCGGGCATCCCGGAAGGACCCGAACCGGAATGGTACAAGAGCCGGCGCCGGAAGTTCGCCGGCCCCAAAACCGAAGGCTTCGATCTGCGCGGCCCCGAAGGCTGGAAACGCATGCATCGCAATTACGCCGGACTCTGCTCGCTGGTGGATCAAGCCTTCGCCCGCATCCTTTGGGCCCTGGAGGTCTCCGGACAGGCCGAAAACACCATCGTGGTTCACACCTCCGACCACGGTGAGATGATGGGCGCGCACAGCCTGATGGCCAAGAGCGTCATGTACGAGGAGGCCGTGCGGGTGCCCTTGCTGCTGCGTGTTCCCTTGCGGCTGAAACCGCAGCGCTTCCCGCACCCGGTCAGCCACATTGACTTGGTTCCCACTCTGCTGGAGTTGATGGGCGTGCGCGATCCCGGACTCGACGGGCGCAGCCTGCTCGGCTACCTCAGCGCAGAACGCTCACCGGAAGACGTCTTTATCCAGTGGACCCAGGATCCCGGCGAGGGCGGCCCCAACGGCCGCGCCGTAATCACGCCCGACGGATGGAAGCTCGTCCTGCATGATCGCGACGTCTCAATGCTGTTCGATCGGAAAGGTGATCCGCTCGAGATGCGCAACCTTTACGGCCATCCGGAAACCAAGCGGCTGCGCGCCAAGATCGTAGCCTGGCAAAAGGCAACCGGCGACCCTCTGGAGTTGCCGGCCTGAGCGGCGCTCGCCGGGCCCCGCGCGCCGGAGCAGCGGCGTGCGGGGCTGCCGGCGGCGGACTCTACTTCTTCTTCGTGGTCTTCTTGGCCGCTTTCTTCGGCGTCTTGCAAGCCATCGGCGATCCTCCCACTGAACTGTAAGATCCCGGGCTGCGCCTTGGCGGCGCAACACGCACCGGTTGCCTTGAGTCTAAGGCGCACTCGCCTGAGCTGTCAAGCTTTTTGTCGCCGCCCGGCGAACGAGGCCGCGGGTGTATATTGTGCCTTTCAAGAAATCCACGAAGGAGATGGCGAAAGTGAGCACCATGTTTTCACGCAGAAACATGCTGGGCGCGGCCGCCGCAGCCGCCGCGGCGCCGTCTGCGCTGGCTGCCGCAGTGGCGAAGCCCTGGCCCATCGTCGAGGGGCCCGATACGCCCAAACTTTGCCTCGGCGTTTTCGATGGCGGAGGAGATCCCAGCCGGCCCGAATCCGGCATGCGACGCATCAAGCAGCTCGGCGTGGACTACGTGCTGGGCGGCGGACCGCGCATCCCCTGGCAGGAAGAGGAACTCCGCGCCCGCATCGAGCGCTTCAAGGCTAACGGCCTGACCCTGTACAACCTAATGATCTCCGGTTTCCCAAACACCATCTACGGCCGGCCCGGCCGCGATGAAGAGATAGACAAAGTGATCCAGTCCATCCGCGCCGCCGGCCGCGCGGGCCTCCCCGTGATCGAATACAACTTCTACGCCCACCGCGCCATGGAGGGTTACTACGAGGAGATCGGACGGGCGGGCGCCGGCTACACCGCCTTCGATTACGACCGAATGAAGGATCTACCCCCGCTGCCCGAGGTCGGCGCTCACAGCCTCGAGGAAATGTGGAAGAACATCACTTACTTCCTCAAGGCCGTTATTCCCGAAGCTGAAAAGGCCGGCGTCCGCATGGCCCTGCATCCCAACGATCCCCCCGCCCCGTTGAGCCGCGGCTCCGGCCAGATCATGGGTACCGTCGCCGGATGGAAACGGCTGATCGAGATCGTTCCCAGCCCCGCCAACGGCATCACTTACGATTGCGGCGTCACTCGCGAGATGGGCGAGGATCCCGTTGAGGTGTGCCGTTATTTCTTGAGTCGCAAGCGCATCAATCATGCCCACTTCCGCAACGTCCGGGTAGTGAAGCCTTACGAAAAGTACGCCGAGGTATTCCCGGACGAAGGCCAGGTGGACATGTTCGCCGTCATGAAGGAATTGGTCCGCGGAAAATATACCGGCACCATTTACCCCGAACACCCCCGAGCGCTGGATTACGACCGCGACCGCGGCCCCATCCGCGGCTATCCCGGCGGCGGAGCTTACGCCGGCATCGCTTATAACGTGGCCTACGCGCGCGCCATGCTACAGGCCGCCCTGGCCTCCTGAGGCGTGCCGTCGGTCTCAGTCCTCTTCGGCGCCTTCCAGATGATCTAGCAAATCCGGATCACGCGCCGCACGGCGCAACACGGCCAGCACCTGGGCGGCGCGAAATCCGGCCCCTCGCAGCCGCCGATACACGCTCGCCACCCCCTTGGGCTCCGCCAACACCGCCTCCAGCGACCTCTTGCGATATTTCCGCCGCAGGTACTCTTCAATCAGCCGGGTCTCATCGACCTCCTGATAAGCTTGCTCGACGGCGCGCTCGGCCAGCTTCGGAGCCACCCGCCGCTTGCGCAAATCGTCGAGCACCCGCAGCTTGCCCACGCCTTCGTTTTCCAGCCGCCAGGCCGCGTAGCTCTCGGCCAGCCGCCGGTCGTCCAACCAGCCTTGCTCGCGCAGGCGCCGGATCACGCTTTCCACCTCTTCACAGCGCGCCGCCCGGCGCAGCAACTTCTCGCGCAATTCCCCGGCCGAATGAGCGCGCGCCCCCAGCGCACGCACCGCGTACTCTATAAGGGCCTCGCCCTCCAGCTTCCGCCGACCGCGTCTCTCTGCCATGCGCGCTCGATACGAATCTAGCACGCACGCCGGCTGCCTGAAACCGCCTGCCGCTTTGCTAGCCTGAAAGCGTGAGGATCGGCATAACCTGCTATCCGACCTACGGGGGCAGCGGCATCGTGGCCACCGAACTGGGTATGGAGCTGGCCGCCCGCGGGCATGAGGTGCACTTCATCAGCTACGCCAATCCCATCCGCCTGGATCCCGGAATCCCCCGCATCCATTACCACGAGGTCGAAGTCTCTAGTTATCCCCTTTTTCAGTACCCGCCCTACAGCCTCGCACTGGCTTCCCGCATGGCCGAGGTGGCCGAGCACTACCAGCTCGACCTGCTCCATGTTCACTACGCCATCCCCCATTCCATCTCCGCCCTGCTCGCCCAGCAGATGCTCGAACCCCGCCGCCTGCTTTTCGTCACCACCTTGCACGGCACCGACATCACCCTGGTCGGCGCCGACCGCTCCTACTATCGCATCACCCGCTTCTCTATTGAGCACTCCGACGGCGTCACCTCCATCAGCCAGTACCTCAAGCAGCGCACCCTCGAGGTCTTCAAAGTGCGCAACCAGATTCGCGTCATTACTAACTTCGTCAACTGCGAGCTCTACCAGCCCGACCCGGAACGCCGCGCGCGCGCCGAACTGGCCCCTCGGGGGGAAAAGGTCCTCATGCACATCTCCAACTTCCGCCCCGTAAAGCGCGTCGGCGACTGCATACGCATCCTGTGTGAAGTCCGCCGGCACGTCGCGGCCCACTTGGTGATGATCGGCGACGGTCCCGAGTTCACGCCCGCTCAGAACCTGGCCGAGGAGCTGGGCGTGCAGGAGCACGTCAGCTTCTTGGGCAAGCAAAGCCACATCGAGCGGCTGCTTCCCCTGGCCCATGTGCTTCTGTTGCCGAGCGAAATGGAGTCCTTCGGGCTGGCCGCGCTCGAAGCGATGGCCTGCGGCGTGCCGCCGGTGGCCGCCCGCGTCGGCGGCCTGCCCGAGGTGGTCACGCACGGCGTCGACGGTTTCCTCGAACCCGTCGGCGACGTCGGCGCGCATGCCGCCCGCGTCATCCAGTTACTGACCGACCGCCGGCTTTATGACCAAGTGGCCGGCGCCGCTCGTCTCACCGCCCAGACGCGCTTCTGCTCCACACTCGTTATTCCCCAATACGAGCAATACTACCGCGAGCTCTGCGCGCAGGCCACCTCCGCTCGCGCCTGATCGGTTCCCGGAATCAGCGCCCCACCGCGGCTGCGGCGGCGAACTCCAGAACGGCCGAAGGAAAGATTCCCAAAGCCAGCGTGGCCACAGCCGATGCCCACAGCGTGGCCTTCAGCGCTCCGCCCGGCGCGGGCAGATCCGCAGTGGCCGCGCCCGGCTCCTGCATGTACATCACCACGATGACCCGCAGGTAGTAATACGCCGCCACCGCGCTGTTCAACAGCCCCAGCACCGTCAGCCACACCAGCTTCGCCTCCAGCGCCGCCTTGAAAACATAGAATTTACCGAAAAAGCCCCCGGTCAGCGGCACCCCGATCAGCGAAAGCAGAAAGATGGATAGCAGCGCCGCCGTCGCCGGCTGCCGCCAGCCAAGCCCGGCAAGGTCTTCAACGTTCACGTAGCGCTCGCCCTGCCGCGCGAAGTAACTCACCACCGCGAAGGCGCCGACGTTCATGAACACGTAGGCCGCAAGATAAAACATCGCCGCCGCCGCCCCCACCGAGGAATGCGCCGCCACCGCCACCATCACATACCCCGCGTGTGCGATCGAAGAGTAGGCCAGCAGCCGTTTCAGGTTCGACTGCAACAGCGCCGCAAAGTTGCCAATGATCATCGTCGCCAACGCCGAGACCCAGACTATGTCCTCCCATTGCCCGCTTATGGGCTGAAACGCCGTCAAATAAACGCGCAGCAGCCCGGCGAACGCCGCCGCCTTCGGCCCCGCCGAAAGAAACGCCGCCACCGGCGCGGGTGCCCCCTGATAAACGTCCGGCGCCCAAATCTGGAACGGCGCCGCCGACACCTTGAATGCGAACCCCACGAATATCAGCGCCGCCGCCGCCCCTACCAGCGCACCCGGCGCGCCCAGCCCTCCACTCAGCTCACGCCGAATCTCCCCCAACCACGTACTCCCCGTAGCCCCGTAAATCAGCGCCACGCCGTAAAGCAAGAATGCCGTGGCAAATGATCCCAGCAGAAAGTATTTCACCGCTGCTTCGTTCGCCCGCCGGTCGCTCCGCAAGTAACCCGCCAGTACGTAACTCGCTATCGAAGAGGTTTCCAGCGCGATGAACAGCACCATCAGCTCCGCCGCCGACGCCATCAGGCATTGCCCCGCCGTCGAATAAAGCAGCAAAGCGTAATACTCGCCGCGCTCAGCCGACTCGCGCCGCAAGTACGGCCCGGAGAACATCACCACCAGCCCGCCCGCCGCTATCACTACCACGCGGAAAAAAGTCGCAAAGCCGTCGGCCGCCACCATCCCGCTGAAAGCCGGCCCCGGACTGCGAGAGGCGGCCACAGCCGCCAGAAGCGCCCCCGCCAAAGCCGCCAGCGAAAGCCGCCCCAACTGCCGTCCCGCTCGCCCCCCTGTCACGCCCTCCAGCACCAGAACCGCCGTGCCCGCCGCCACCAGCAAAATTTCCGGCAGCAGTCGCAGCCATTCCACCGCCGCGGGAGCGAACCCTGCCGCCGTCACCGCGTCACCTCCACCGGCGAGCGCCGCAACTCAACCCGCACTTCCACGTCCGTGCGCGTCCGCTCCAGAATCCAGGCGTTGGTTTGGCGAATGGCCGGCAGAAAAGTCTCCGACGCCGTCCCCAGCCAAATCATCAGCGCCACCAGCGGCAGCATCGCCACCCATTCGCGCTTCCTCAGGTCGTAAACCTGTGCCTTCACCTCCTCCCGCGCCTCGCCGAAAAACACCCTCTGGTAGAGCCACAACATATAGCCCGCGGCCAGAATCACCCCCGTCGCCGCCAGCACGGCCCAGCGGAAGTTCGCCTGCGCCGCCCCCTGAAGCACCAGATACTCTCCCACAAAATTATTCAGCGTCGGCAGCCCTGCGCTCGCCAGCGCCGTGATCATGAATACCGCCGCCAGATTGGGCGCCGGCGTCGCCGCCCCGCCGTAAGCCGCAATCTCCAGCGAATGCCGCCGCTCATACAGATACCCCACCAGAATGAACAGCGCCCCAGTCGAGATCCCGTGGTTGATCATCTGATACACCGCCCCGTCCAGACCCAGCGGCGTGAAACTGAAAATCCCCAACACCACAAACCCCAGGTGACTCACCGACGTGTACGCCACCAGCTTCTTCATGTTCGGCTGCACCAGCGCCACCAGCGCCCCGTAAATGATCCCGATGATCGCCAGCCCAACGATCCACGGCGCGCAGTCCCGCGAGGCTTGCGGAAACAGCGGCAGCGAGAAGCGCAGCAGTCCGTAGCAGCCCATCTTCAGCATTACCGAAGCCAGCATCACCGAGCCAGCCGTCGGCGCCTCCACGTGCGCGTCCGGCAACCAGGTATGCAGCGGAAACAGCGGCACCTTAATGGCGAACGCCAAAAAGAATCCCCAGAACAGCAGCAGCCCCTCCCTCCGCCCGAAATGCAGGCCGCCGGAGGCCCCCAGGCTCAACAGCTCCGTATAATCAAACGTCCCCGCGTAAGTGTAAAGGTAAATGATGGCCGCCAGCATCAGCACCGATCCGGCCATCGTGAACAAGAAGAACTTCACCGCCGCGTAAATCCGGCGCTCGTGCCCCCATACCCCGATCAAGAAATACATTGGAACCAGGGAGACTTCCCAGAACACATAAAAAAGCACCAGATCCAGCGCCGCAAACACGCCTACCAGCCCGAATTCCAACAGCAGAAACAGGGCGTAGAACTCCTTCACCCGCCGGCTGATCGAGCGCCAGGAAACCAGAATGCCGATCGGCGTCAGTAGCGTCGTAAGCAGCACCAGCCACAGGCTCAGCCCGTCCAGCCCCACGTGATAGCGAATCGCAGGCTGGCTGATCCAACTGGCATCCGTGACAAACTGAAATCCCGCCTCGCCCGCACGCCGGTAACCCAAGGCCAGGCCCAACGACAAGAGAAACGTTATGGCCGACGCCCCCAGGGCCAGCCGCCGGATGGCCTCTTCGCGCTCCCTCGGCAAGACCAGCAACAGCAGGAAACCCGCCAGCGGCAGAGCCAGCACCAGATTCAGCAGGTTCATCGCCCGCCTCCCGCCAGTCCCACCGCCAGCAGCGTCACCACTGAACCCAGCAGCACCCAGGTCGCATAACTGCGTATGTTGCCCGATTGAATCAACCGCAAAACGCCGCCGATCGAGCACGCGCGGGACCCGATGTCGTTGACCGCTCCATCTATCCAGCCCACGTCCACCGTCCGCCACAGCAGCCGCCGCGATCCTTCCACCACTGGCCGCAGGAATGCCGCCTGGTAAACTTCGTCCACGAAGTACTTGTTGTAGACCAGCCGGTACCCTGCACCCAGCCGGGCCGCCGTCCGCTCCGCCAATCCCGGCCGCGCCACGTAAAACAGCCACGCCAGCGCGATCCCGCCTAAACCTGCCCCCACCGAAATCGCCACCAGCCGCGCATCATGCCCCGCCTCAACCTCCGGAAACAGCGGCGCCAGCCACGCCGACACATTGAAGTAGCCGCCGATTACGGACAGCACCGCCAGCGCCGCCAGCGGCAGCGTCATCACCGGCGGCGATTCATGCGCGTGCTCCCAGCCCCGTGGTTCGCCGAAAAAGGTCAGAAAAATCGCCCGGAAGACATAGAAGGCGGTCATGGCGGCCGTCAGCGTCCCCAGCCAATACATCCACGGCGCATGGTGATGCGCGGCCAGCAGAATCTCGTCCTTGCTGAAGAAACCCGCCGTCAACGGAACTCCCGAAATCGAAAGCCCCGCGCATAGCAGCGTCCAGAAAGTTATCGGCGTCTTCCTCCGCAAGCCGCCCATCTTGCGCAGGTCCTGCTCGCCCAAAGCGTGAATCACGCTGCCCGCGCCCAGAAACAATAGGGCCTTGAAGAAGGCGTGCGTCCACAGATGAAAGATTCCCGCGCCGAAAGCCCCTGTCCCCGCACCCAGAAACATATAACCAAGCTGCGAAATGGTCGAGTAGGCGAAAACCTTCTTGATGTCGAATTGCGTCATGCCGATGGTGGCCGCAAAAAACGCCGTCAGCAGCCCCACCACCGCCACCGCCTCCAGCGCTACCGGCGCGTGCACATATATCACCGAACAGCGCGCCACCATATACACGCCCGCCGTCACCATCGTCGCCGCGTGTATGAGCGCCGACACCGGCGTCGGTCCTTCCATGGCGTCCGGCAGCCAGACATACAACGGAATCTGCGCCGACTTGCCCGTCGCCCCCACCAGCAGCAGCAGCCCGATCACCGCCAGCCTGCCAAGGCCTTCCTCCGCCGGCCGCTCGCTCACCGCCCCAAAAACCCGCGTGAAATCCAGCGAGCCGAACGTCAGAAAGATCAAATAAATCGCCAGCGAAAAGCCGAAATCCCCCACCCGGTTCACTATGAAGGCCTTGTTGCCCGCGTTAGTGGCGCTCTCCCTCAAGAACCAGAACCCGATCAGCAGATAACTGCATAGCCCCACGCCTTCCCAGCCCACGAACAGCAGCAGAAAGTTCGCCGCCAGCACCAGCGTCAGCATGAAAAACATGAACAGGTTCAGGTACGAGAAAAAGCGGTAATAGCCCCCCTCATGCGCCATGTATCCCACCGAGTAGATGTGGATCAGCAGCCCCACCCCCGTCACCACCATCAGCATCACCGCGCTCAACCGATCCAGCGCCAGATCGTAGCCGATCCTCACCTGCCCCGCCTGAATCCAGGTGAAGTACCGCTCCAGATGCGGCTCTTCCAGCGGCCACAGCGCTCCCAGCACCTTCAGCGTCCACAGAAAGCTGGCCGCCACCGCACCGACCGCGATCGCCGTCACCACCCTCTTCGATACCCGCCGCCCCAGCAGGCCGTTCGCCAGAAAGCCCGCCAGCGGGAACAGCGGGATCAGCCAGAGCTGCTGCATAGCTTCAGTTCCTCAGCGACTGCACCTCGTCTATCTGGAGCGAAGTCCGGTTGCGAAACACCGTAAGTATGATCGCCAGTCCGACCGCCGCCTCCGCCGCCGCCACCACCATCACGAAAAACGCCAGCACCAACCCGTCCACCCGCCCAAGATGATAAGCCAGCGCCACAAAACTCAGATTCACGGCGTTCAGCATCAACTCCACCGACATGAACATCGTGATGATGTTGCGCCTCAGCAGAAAACCAGCCGCACCAAGCACGAACATCACCGCGCCCAGCACCAAGTACCAGGAAAGCGGAACCCCCGCCGCGCTCACTTCCGCACCTCCCGCCAGGCCAGCACCACCGCCCCGGCTATTGCTATCAGCACCAGCACCGACGTCAACTCAAACGGCAGCAAATAGCGCGTGAACAATGCATAGCCCAGCTCCGCCGCCCCTCCCTGCCGGAACTCTCCGAACCTTACCGGCCGCGGGTCGGGAAACGCCAGCAGAATCACGTAGGCCAGCACCAACAGCAGCACCGCCAGCAGCGGTCCCCCCAAAGCCGAGGCCATCACCGAGGCGCCCGTGGGCCGCTCCGCGCCGGCGTTCAATAACATGATCACCATCACAAACAGCACCATCACCGCCCCGGCGTACACAATCACCTGCACCGCGGCGATGAACTGCGCGCCCAGCAACAGGTACAACATCGCCAGCGATCCCATCACCCCCACCAGCGATAGCGCGCTGGCGATCGGCTGCTTCTGGAGCACCACGTTCAGCGCGCAAACCACCGCTATGCTCGCGAAGATCAGAAACAGAACCCCGTCCATGCCGCCCTCAAAAAACCGCCACCAACAGCCCCGTCGCCAACAGGTTCACCACCGCCACCGGAAACAGGAAGCCCCAGGCGAAGCGCATCAGTTGATCATAGCGGAACCGCGGCAGCGTACCCCGCACCCACATGAACACCCACAGCAGCAGGCCTACCTTGCCCAAAAACCAGAACAGCGGCATCAGCACCTCGCGCAACGGCGGCAGCAAAAAAACCGCTGCCAGCAGGAAGAAACCGCCCGCCACCGCCGGCAGCGTCCGCCGGTCCCGCTCCCGCGCCGGATTCACGCCGTGATACAACGCCAGCGCGCCGACCCCCGCCAGCAACGCCGGCGCCAGCAGATCCGACCCGTATTCGCGCGGCCACAACGGATGCCAGCCGCCCAGAAACAACAGCGTCGCCATCGCCGAAACCGTGATCATGTTGGCGTACTCCGCCATGAAGAAGGCCGCAAACTTCATCGCGCTGTACTCGGCATGGAAGCCCGCCACCAGTTCGTTTTCCGCCTCCGGCAAATCAAACGGTATCCGATTCGTTTCCGCAAACATCGCCACGCCGAACACCAGAAACCCCAACAGTTGCGGCGCCGGCAGTTGCACTATGTTCCACCGCGGCAGCAGCCCGAGATAATATCCCCCCTGCCGCTCTACTATCTCCCGCAGGTTCAGAGTGTTGGCCAACAGCAGCGGCGCCGCCACCGCCAGCGCCAGCGGGAGCTCATAGCTGATCATCTGCGCCGCGCTGCGCAGACCGCCCAAAAGCGGATACTTGCTGTTCGAGGACCAGCCCGCCAGCACCACCGCGTACACCGTCATCGCCGAGACCGCCAGCACGAACAGCACCGCTATGTCCAGGTCCGCAAGCTGCATCCGCGTCCGCACGCCCAACACCTCCACCTCGGGCCCGAACGGAATCACGGCGAACGACAGCAGCGACAGCGTCACCGCAACGAACGGCGCCAGCAGGTATAAGAACTTGTTTACGTGCGGCGGTATGAGGTCCTCTTTCAGCAGCAGCTTCAGCGAGTCCGCCACCGGCTGTAACAGCCCGTGCGGGCCCACCCGCGAGGGACCGATCCGCACCTGCACGTGCGCGATCACCTTGCGCTCGATCCATTGCAAATACAGCAGCGTCAGCAGCAAAAAGCCCATCAACAGGGCCGCCTTAACCGCGCTGATCAGGTAGTACTCCATCGCCCTCACCCGCGATACAGCGCTCCCGGGGCTTCCGCCACCGCACCCAGAATCCCGCAGTATCTTCCCAGCGTGCCCGAGGTGAACAATGTGTCTCCGGCCGAAGCCGCCTTCCCGCGCCGACTGGCCCTCGCCCCCGCTATCGGGCGCACCTGAGGCGCCGCCCCCGCCAGAATTTCCGCCCGCGGCAGATCGTATCCCGGCACGCTCGCCGCGATCTCGCGCCACACCGCTTCCGGCGCGGCCTCGCCCAACTCCAGGCCCAACCGGTACGCCAGCAACCCGAAGATTTCCAGATCCGTCTTCGCGCCCGCGCAACTCACCGCCGGTTCGATCCCCTGCACCTCGCCGCAGACGTTGGTCACCGTGCCGCTTTTCTCGTACGCCGAGGCCGCCGGCAGCACCACATCCGCCGCCTGCGCCGTCTCGGTCAAGAACATCTCCTGCACCAGCACAAACGCACCGTCCGGCGCCCGTCGGGCATTCTTTAAGGGATTCGCGCCCACCACCCAGAGCACGTCCACCGCCCCGGGCTCGAGCATTTCCTCCAGGCTTATCCCCGCCTCCTCCGCCGGTTGATAGCCTGGCTTTAAATCCGGTAACAGCCCCATGTCCGCCGCGCCGCGCGAATTCGAGTAGTCCACCAGGCACACATACTTCACAGGGATGCCCAGGCTGTCGCCGAAACCCACCAGGCGCGCGACATTCTCACCTTGAATCGCATCGCCGAAGACCACCACCAGATCCCGCTCGCCCGCCAGCTCCTCGCGCAGCCCGAAGACCGCCTCTAGCTCCCCTCCCGGCTCGGCACGCACCACGCGCACCGCATACCGGTCCTCCCGCACCGGACCGCGCGTCACCACAAACACCCGCCCTTGGTGATGCCGCCAGTTGGCCCGGATCTGCCAGCTAATCAGCGGATGCTGTTGCGCCGCATCGCTGCCCACCACCAGCACCGCCGCCGCCTGGTAAAGATCCTCCATCCTCGCCGCCGCGCCCGGCCGTCCACCTATCGCCGCCATCAGCGCCGGCACGTCGCCTGTCCGGTGGTGGTCAATATTGTTCGTTCCCAGACCCTGGCGGGCGAGTTTCTGAAGATAGTAGTTCTCTTCGTTAGTCGTGTGATTGGATCCGATGACGCCGAACCGCCCGCCGCGGCGCCGCACTTCCTCAAAGCGCGCTTGAATCACGCCCAGCGCTTCGGCCCATGAGGCCGGCGCCAGCCGCCCCTCCCGGCGCACCAGCGGCGAGGTCAACCGCTCGGCGTGGTGCACAAAGTCAGCCGCGTAGCGGCCTTTGATGCACAGGAACTCCCCGTTCAACCCCGAGCGGTCCCGGTTGTTCCCCCGGATGATCTGGTCGTGATACACGCCCAGCGTGGTCTTGCACCCGTCCGCGCAGTGCGCGCAGATCGCACCCACGTGCCGCATCTCCCACGGCCGGGTGTGGTAGCGATACGTCCCGCTGGTCAGCGCCCCCACCGGGCAGATGTCTATGCACGCTCCGCATTCGTCGCATTCCAGCCCATCCGCTTTGTTCGGCGCGATCTCGCTCCGCCCGCCGCGGTTGATCACTCCCAGCGCGCCCACTCCCATGCCTTCCTCGCACACACGGACGCAGCGGTAGCACAGAATACAGCGCGGCTTGTCGTAATAGACCACCGGCGACCACTGCCGCTCAGGCACGTGATACTTGGCCTCTCGGTACCGGCTCTCCGCCGCACCGTAGGTAAAGGCCATGTCCTGTAGCTCGCACTCGCCGCCCTTGTCGCACACCGGGCAGTCCAGCGGGTGATTCGTCAGCAGAAACTCCACCATCGCCTTGCGTGCCTCGGCCACGCGCGGCGTATTGGTGCGCACCACCATGCCCGGCACCGCCGCCAGCGTGCAGGCGGTCTGGAGCTTGGGCGCCTTCTCCACTTCCACCAGGCACATCCGGCAGGCCCCCGCCAGCGACAGGCCCTCGTAGTAGCAGAAGCTCGGGATCTTGATCCCCGCCCGCTTGGCCGCTTCAATCACCAGCGTGCCCGGCTCCACCTCCACTACCTGCCCGTCTATGGTCAGCTTCACCAGCTCAGACATGCGCCGCGACCTCCTCGAACGGGCACGCCTTGCCTCCCAGATGGGCCTCGAATTCCTCTCGGAATTTCTCCACGAACGCCGCCGCCGGCATCGCCGCTGCATCGCCAAGCGGGCAGAAAGTGCGGCCCAGAATGTTGTGGGCAATGTCGGCGATCAGCCCGATGTCTTCCGCCCGCCCCTCGCCGCCGTGAAAACGCGCCAGAATCTTCGCCAGCCAGGCCGTTCCCTCCCGGCAGGGCACGCAGAAGCCGCAGCTTTCCTGTGCGTAGAAACGTAGAATGCGCGCCGCCACTCTCACCATGCAGGTCGTCTGGTCCATCACGATCACCCCGCCCGATCCCAGCATGCTTCCGGCTCGCGCCACGCTGTCAAAGTCCATCGCCAGGTCGCACTCCTCGGCCCTCAGCACCGGACACGACGAGCCGCCCGGTATCACCGCCTTCAGTTTACGCCCCTCGCGCACGCCTCCCGCCACTTCGTTGATCATCCGCAGCAGATTGAAACCCATCGGCAGCTCATATACCCCAGGCCGCCGCACGTGCCCTGAAATCGCAAACAGCCGCGTGCCCCCGTTCCTCGGCGTGCCCAAGGCCGCAAACGCCGCGCCGCCTCTCAAGACAATTGGCGGCACGGCGCAGAACGTCTCCACGTTGTTCAGCACTGTCGGACAGCCGAAAGCGCCCGCCGTGGCCGGAAACGGCGGCCGCAGCCGCGGCACGCCGCGCTTGCCTTCCAGCGACTCCAGCAACGCCGACTCCTCGCCGCACTCGTAGGAGCCCGCGCCCGAATGCGTGTAGAGATCGAAATCCATGCCGCTGCCCAGAATGTTCCGGCCCAAAAATCCGCGCTCGCGCGCTTGCTCGATGGCGCCGTCCAGAATCTCTATCAGGTAGCGGTACTCGCCCCGCACGTATATGTAGCCCGCCCGCGCCCCCACCGCCCGCGCCGCGATCAGCATCCCCTCAATCAGCGCGTGCGGATCATACTGCATCAGCAGGCGGTCCTTGCAGGTCCCCGGCTCACCTTCATCCGCGTTGGCCACTATGTACTTGGGCTTCGGCGACTGGCGCGGCACGAAGCTCCACTTCAAACCGGTGGGAAACCCCGCGCCGCCCCGCCCGCGCAGGTTCGACTTCTTCACCTCCTCGATAATTCCATCCGGCGACATCTCGAGGGCCTTCCGGAAGGCCTGGTAGCCATCGTGCGCCAGGTACGTCTGAATCGAAGCGGAGTTCGGCAGGCGGAACCGCCGCGTCAGAACCGCCACTTCCAGCGGATGCGGCTCCGGGTGCAACATGGCTCACTCGCGCCTCTCAGCGGCGCTGCTCTGCCGCAGTTGCTCGATCAGCCGGTCGAAGGCCTCCGGCGTAACCGCGTGATGGAAATCGTAGTTCACCTGGAGCGCCGGCGCCCAGCAGCAGGCTCCGATGCACTCCACCTCCTCCAGCGAGAACAGACCGTCCTCGCTCACCCCGTGGTTGCCTATGCCCAGCTTGCGGCAGGCGTGCTCAAACAGCTCCGCCCCTCCCATCAGCAGGCAGCTTATGTTGGTGCAAATCTGTATGTGATAGCGGCCCGCGGGCCGGCGCCGCAGCATCGAGTAGTAGCTGGCGACCTCCTCGATCTCCGCCGGCGTCACCTCCAGCCGCCGCGATACCTCCTCAACCACCTCCGGCGTCACCGCCCCCACTTCGTCCTGGATGAACAGCAACATCGGCACCAGCGCCGCACGCTTCCTTCCCGGAGGACAACTGGCCAGCAACCGCTCCAACTTGCTTTCCACCTGTGCGGAGAACCTCACCGGTCCACGTCTCCCAACACAAAATCCAAGCTGCCCAGGCCCGCCACCACGTCCGCGATCAACCCGCCCTCAAGCATCCGCGGCAGGCATTGCAGGTTCCCGAAGCTCGGGGTCCGCATGTACACCCGCCAGGGCTTGGAACTGCCGTCGCTCACCACATAGTAGGCCAGCTCCCCGCGCGGCGACTCGATCGCCTGGTAAACCTCTCCGGCAGGCACACGGAAACCCCCGGTCACGATCTTGAAGTGATAGATGAGCGCCTCCATCTCGGTCTTCATCTTCTCCCGGTCCGGCAACACGACCTCCGGCGCGTCCGCCACGTACCGGCCCGAGGGCATGCCTTCCAAGGCTTGCCGCACTATCCGCGCGCTCTGCCGCATTTCCTCCACCCGGACCTGATAGCGCGCGTATACGTCGCTCTCCTGCCGCGTGGGAATCTCAAAATCGAACTTCTCGTAACTGGAGTACGGTTCCGCCTTGCGAATGTCCCAGGCCAGCCCCGCCGCCCGCAGCATCGGTCCCGTCACGCCCAGATCCAGCAGATCCGCCAGCGGCACCTGCGCAATACCCCGCGTGCGTTGCAGCCAGATGGGATTTCTCGTCAGCAGCTCCTCGTACTCATCCACCTTGCAGGGAAACGCCTCGATAAAGCGCTTAACCGCATGATGCCAGCCCCGCGGCGGCTCCAGCGCCAGCCCGCCTATCCGGAAGTAGCTGGTCATCATGCGCTGCCCCGAGAACATCTCGAAGATCCGCAGAATGTCCTCGCGCTCCCGAAAGCAGTACAAGAACACGCTCATGGCCCCCACGTCCAGAGCGTGCGTGCCCAGCCACACCAGATGACTGTTAAGCCGCGTCAGCTCCGTCAGCATCACCCGCACCCACTGCGCCGGCGGCGGAATCTCCAGCCCCAAAAGCTTCTCCACCGCCAGGCAGTAGCACAGATTGTTCGACAGCGGTGCCAGGTAATCCACGCGATCCGTCAGCGTGACTCCCTGCTGGTAAAACTTCTGCTCGAACTCCTTCTCGATGCCGGTGTGCAGAAAGCCGATCTCTGGCTCGGCCCGCACTACCGTCTCTCCGTCCAGATCCAGCACCAGCCGCAGCACCCCGTGCGTCGAAGGGTGCTGAGGCCCCATGTTCAGCGTCAGCCGCCGTGGAGCCGCCCCCGCCGCTTCACCCGGCGCGGTATCCTCCGGCTTGCCTCCCATCAGGCCTCCTCCTCAGCGTAGTCGTATCGCCGGCCGTGCACCGGGAAGTCCTTGCGCAGCGGGTGTTCCGTCCAGTCCTCCGGCAACAGGATGCGCCGCAAATTAGGATGATTGCGGAACCGTATTCCGAACAGATCCCACACCTCGCGCTCGTACCAGTCCGCTGCTCGCCACACGCCGGTCACGCTGTCAATCTCAGCCGGTTCATCCAACCGGCACTTCAGCCGCACGCGCTGGTTCGTCTCCAGACTGTGCAGGTGGTAGACCACTTCAAAGCGCGGGCGGCTCGGATGCCAGTCCACCGCCGTGACGCTGCTCAGTCGAAGAAATCCGCGCTCTTTCAGATACTGGCAGACCCTGAGGATCGCGGCAGGCTCAATGACCAGAGTCAGCTCTCCCCGCTCCAGCCTGCCCTCGGTAATCACCGAAGGGTCCCACCGCGCCAGCTCCCCGATTGCCGGGATGGCTTCCAGCTCCGCCGGCAGCATCTACTCGCGGGCCGGACCGGAAGATTCTTCTAGCGACCAGTCCAGCGCTCCTTTCTTGCAAAAGTAGTAGAACCCCGCCAGGATCAAGGCCAGAAACAGGGCCATCTCCAGGAAGGCGAACAGCCGAAGTTGCCGGTAAACCACCGCCCAGGGGTACAGGAACACCGCCTCCACATCGAACAAAATGAACACCATGGCCACCAGGTAGAACTTCACGCTGAAGCGCTCCCGCACGCTGCCCACCGGCGTCATCCCACACTCATAAGGCGATTCCTTCACCCGATCCCGGACCCGCTTGCTCAACAAGGCCGAGACCCCAAGCATGCCGCCGGCCACCGCCATGGCGATCAGGGCATGAAGCAGCACCGGAAAATACAATTGGGCGTTAGAGGACGGCATCGCGGCGAAATTCGAATATAATGATGTGCGGAACGGGGTGTCAAATGGCCCGGCAGGCGTCGGCCTGATCGGGGCGGCCCCGAGCAGCACCAGATGCGCACGATCCGGATAAGACTGAACGGACAGAATCACACCGTGCGGGAGGGTCTCACGGTTCTGGAGTTGCTCGAATCCCTGAATCTGAAGCCCGAACGCGTGGCCGTGGAGCTGGACCGGCAGATCCTGCGGCGCCCGGAATTCCCCTCCAGGAAGCTGGAGCCGGACTCCCAGGTCGAGATCGTACACTTCGTGGGCGGAGGATGAGCCCCCCTCAAAATAGCCGTTGCGAGGCGGGCGCGGCTCCTGTACAATCCTGAGAAGCGGCTGAGAAAAAGAAACGGAAACGGTTTGCCATGTTCAAAACAAAAAAAAGCCGACCTGCTCCACCCGAGCCGGGCGAGGCCTTTACCAGCAAGGAGGTGGCCTCCATAGCCGGTATCAGCCTGCGGCAGCTCCAGTGGTGGGACGAACGCAACGTAGTCTCACCCCGCCACGTCGGCCACAAGCGCCTCTACAGCCCGCAGGACGTGCTCGAAATCACCGTCATCGCCGAACTGCGGCGTAAGGGCTTCTCCCTGCAAAAGATCCGCCGCGTGCTGCGCTATCTCCAGCGCGAGATGGGCCGCCGCCTGAGCGATGTTTTCACCCGGGATTCCGATCTCCACCTGCTCACCGACGGCAAGTCCATCTACCTGGAAGACCGCCACGAGCGCATCATAGACATCCTGAAGAACGCACGCCAGCCCATGTTCCTGGTCTGCGTCACCGATCAGGCTCGCCGCCTGCGCGCGGTCCCCAAGAAGCCTCCGCGGGCCGAGGCCGCTCTGCCCCTGCGCAAGGCGCGCACCGGAGGCTGAGCGATTTTACCGCGCCTGCCTGGCGGGGCGCCGCCGCCGGCGGGATTCAGCCGATATTCCGGGCTTGAACTCGCCCTATCACCCTCACGCCTTCGGATGGGCCCGATCGTAGACTTTGAGCAGCTCGGTCAGCGACACTTGGGTGTACTTCTGCGTGGTGGACAGCCGCGCATGCCCCAGCAGCTCCTGAATCGCCCGCAAATCCGCCCCATCCGCCAGCAGGTGGGTGGCGAAGGCGTGTCGCAGGCTGTGCGGGTGCAGCGATGAGTCGCCCGCCACCAGCCCGGCGTAGAACTTCACAATCCGCCGCACGCTCCGATCACTCAACCGCCCGCCCGCGCGGTTGACAAACACCCCGCGCTCCCCCGCCCGCCCACGGCGCACCGCCAGGTAGCGCTCCAGCGCCTCGGCGGCCTTCCGTCCGAAAGGAACCTGTCGCTCCTTGCGACCCTTGCCCCGCACGCGCAGCCAGCGCGTGCCGAGGTCCAGATCCTCCAGATTCAGCCCCACCAGCTCGCTCACTCGCAAGCCGCAGCCGTACAGCAGCTCGAAAATCGCCCGGTCCCGCGCCGCAAACGGCTGCTCCTGATCCTCAGCCCCCACCTTGTCTATCAGGTTCCCGGTCTGCTCCGGCGTCATCACGCGCGGCAGCGTCTGCGGCGCCCGCGGCGTGCGCAGCAAGCGCGGCAGGTTCGTCTCCGCCAAGCCCTGACGCACCAGAAACCGGAAGAACGAACGCAGCGCCGCCAGCTTGCGACGCAGCGTCACCGCACTCAACCTTCGCCCGTAAAGATCGCCAAGCCATTCCCGCAGCGCCAGGCTGTCGAACTGCCGCAGCTCCGGCGGAGATCCGCCCGGGGGTGTGAAATACTCCAAGAACTGCCGCAGGTCCGACTCATAGGCCCGCACCGTGTGAGCCGACACGTTCTCCCGCCGCAGCTCCTCCAGGAATCGCCCGATCTGGACCTCAAGCTCGCTCATGCGCCTCCAGCCAGGCCTCCAGCGCCTCCCGCGCCCTGCGCGCCAGCTCGCGGTGTCGCGCAGGCCGGTCCCGCGCCAGCCGACTTCGCAGAGGTTCATCCAGCGGCGGCAGCAGATCAAAGGTCATGTTGGCCGGCTGGTAGTCTTCCGGATCCGCCCCCGCCGCATACCGGCACAGCGCGCCCAGTGCGGTCTCGGGCGGCGGCGCTTCCACCTCCCGGCCCCGCGCCAGCGCCGCCGCGTTGCGACCCGCGATCAGCCCGGTGGCTATCGCCTCCACGTATCCTTCCACGCCGCAAATCTGCCCTGCAAACAATATCGCCGGCTTCTGTTTCATTTGCAAGGTCTCCCTCAGTAGCGCCGGCGCGTTGATGTACGTGTTCCGGTGCACCTGCCCGAAGCGCACGAATTCCGCCCGCTCCAGCCCGGGGATCATCCGCAACACTCGCTGCTGCTCCCCAAACCGCAGATGGTTCTGCAAGCCCACCAGATTGTAGCTGTCCGCCCGCAGGTTCTCCTGCCGCAGTTGCACCACCGCCCACGGACGCCGTCCCGTCCGCGGGTCCACCAGCCCCACCGGCTTCATGGGGCCGAAGCGCAGCGCGTCCCGCCCCCGCCGCGCCAGCTCCTCTATCGGCAGACAGCCTTCGAAATAACGCCCGCGGTCTTCGCCGGCGTGCGCCGCCGCGCTCTCAGCCCCCAGCAGCGCGTCCACGAAACGCTCGTACTCTTCTCGCTCCAGCGGGCAATTCAAGAAATCCGCTCCCCTGTCCAGCGACTTGCCGTAGCGCGAGGCGCGGAACACCTTCCCGTAATCAATCGAGTCGGCGTAAACGATGGGACTGATCGCGTCGTAGAAGTACAGCCGGTGGCCGCCCGTCAGGCGCGCGATCTCCCCCGCCAGAGCCTCCGAGGTAAGCGGGCCGCTGGCGATGATTACAATGCCCTCTTCCGGGATCCGGCTCACTTCCTGGCGCCGCAGCTCGATCTCCTCAAGCCCTGCGATGGCCTCCGTAACCCGCGCCGCGAACGCTTCCCGGTCCACCGTCAGCGCGTGGCCTCCCGGCACGCGGACCTGTTCGGCGATGCGCATCAGCAGCGAATCCAACCGCCGCAGCTCCTGCTTGAGCAGCCACGGTGCGCTGAATTCCTGTTCGCTCTTAAGCGAGTTCGAGCAGACCAGCTCCGCCAGTCGGTCGCTGCGGTGCGCCGGCGTGTTGCGCACCGGCCGCATCTCGTATAGCGTGGCCTTCAGACCGGCGCGCGCCACCTGCCAGGCCGCCTCCGCTCCCGCCAGCCCGCCTCCGATGATGTGGATACTCGCTATGCGCCCCACCCAAGCTCCATTGTAGCGACGCCCCTTTGCCGGGCGTATAATGCGGCCGATGAATCGTCGCACGGCACTGAAAACTTTGGCCGCGGCCAGCGGCTTTCCTTACCTCGCAAACGCCCAGGCCCGTCGGCCCAACTTCCTCTTCGTCATGACCGACGACCAGCGCTGGGACGCCATGAGCTGCGCCGGCAACCCCATCCTCCGCACCCCTAACATGGACCGAATCGCCGAAGAAGGCGTGCGCTTCACCGAAGCCTTCGTCACCAACGCCCTCTGCTCGCCCAGCCGCGGCTGCATTTTGACCGGCCTGTACTCACACGCCCACGGCGTAACCACCAATGCCGGCAAGAGCCACTACTTCCGTCCGGGCGTCGTCACCTTCCCCATGCTCCTTCAGAAGGCCGGCTACTACACCGCCGTCGTCGGCAAGTGGCACATCGCCACCCTGCCCGAAGGCTTGGGCTTCGATCACTGGTGCATCCTGCCCGGCCAGGGCGCCTACGAAGACCCCGTGATGATCGCCCACGGCGCCCGTGTCAAATTCCGCGGCCACGTCGAAGACGTCGTCACCGACCAGGCCCTCGAAGTCCTCCGCAATCGCCCCAAGGACCGCCCCTTCTGCCTCATGTATCACTTCAAGGCGCCCCATCGGGACTGGATCCCAGCCGAACGCTTCCGCAACGTTTACGAAGACATCACGATTCCCGAGCCGGCGACTTTCAACGTGGACCTCAGCGACCGGCCCGAGTGCATCCGCAACACGGACATGCAAATCGCCGATATGCCCGACTTCCGCCGGCGCGGCGTCCCCGCCGACCTGCCCCGCGATCAGCGCAAGCGCCTTAACTTCCAGGTCTTCCTCAAGAACTACTACCGTACCCTGCTCGGCGTGGATGAAAACCTCGGCCGCGTGCTCGACTTCCTAGACAAACAAGGCCTCCGCGAGAACACTATGGTCATCTACACCGGCGACAACGGCTTCTTCCTAGGCGAATACGGCCTCTTCGACAAGCGCCTCATGTGGGAGCCTTCCATCCGCGTCCCCATGCTCCTACGCTACCCCGCCGCCGTCAAACCCCGCACCGTGGACCGCGATCACATGGTCATCAACAACGACGTCGCCCACACCATCCTGGATTACGCCGGCGTCCCACGTCCCAGCCACATGGAGAATCACGGCCTCAGTTGGCGGCCCATCCTCGAAGGCCGGACCGCCTCCTGGCGCGATTCCTGGTTCTACGAGTACTTCGAGTATCCCGCCGTGCACTGCGCGCCCAAAATGCGCGGCGTGCGTACTCGCCGCTTCAAGCTCATCCAATACCTCCAGCAGCCCCAGGCTTGGGAAATGTTCGATCTCGAAAACGATCCTCAGGAACGCCGCAACCTCTATCACGATCCCGCTTACCGCGCCCAAGCCGAACAGCTTCGCCGTCAACTCGAGCGCTGGCGCGACCTGCTCAATGACGATCGCTCCGAGGACAACACCCCGCGACCGCCCTGCGAGGAACGCATGGCCAAGAGCTGAAGCTCACGGCCGAACCCATAACCGTCCATGCCGCGCGAATACTATATCCGCCTGGCCGCCGAAGGCCTCCGCTTCCCCATCGGCGCTGACCTGCTGTTGGCCGAACAGCCGGATCCTGAGGCCGTCCGCCGCGACGGCCAAAAGCTCGGCCGCGTCATCGAACTCACCGCCCGCCGCTTCCGCACCCCCTTAGCCATCCCCCTGATGGATCTGCGCCTGGAGAAGGCAGACTTGCTCGCCGCCCTCGGCCTTCCCAGCGCCGACAGCGAAGCCTTTCACTTCACACAGCCGCCCGACGAGCATTCCCTCGCACGCCTGCAAGCCCTCTTCGACGCCCCATTCGCTGCGCGCAACCAGGCGCACATTGACTCGGTCCGCTACATCTGCCAGCACACCGACCTCTGGCCGGTAGGCATGGCCATCGGACCCTTCTCGCTGGCCACCAAGCTCGTCGCCGATCCCATCACCCCCGTCGCCCTCGCAGGCATGGGACTCACTGCCCATGAGGACCAGGGCGTGCTCATGATGGAACGCTGCCTGGCCCTGGCCGAGTGGGCCGTCGCACGCTCCCTCTCCGCCCAGATTCGCGCCGGCGCCCGCGCCATGCTGCTTTGCGAGCCCGCCGCCAACCTCGTCTACTTCTCCCCCAACCAGCTCGCCGCCGGTTCCGACATCTTCGAGCGATTCGTCATCGCTCCCCACCTGCGCCTCAAGCCCCTGCTGGATCAAGCCGGCGTGGATCTCATTTTCCACGACTGCGGACGCCTCACCCTGGAAATGATCCGCCGCATCGCCCTGCGCCTCCACCCCGCGATCCTCAGCCTGGGAAGCTCCGAGAAGCTCTGGGAAGTCGCCGCCGTGGTTCCCAAAGACGTCGTGCTTTACGGCAACCTGCCCACCAAGAGCTTTTACTCCGACGGCGCCATGCCCGTGGAACTGGTCGAGCGCCTCACCCGCGAACTGCTGGAGCGAATGCGCCAGGCCGGCCATCCTCACATCTTGGGCTCCGAGTGCGACGTGCTCCACGTGCCCGAGGCCGCCGAGAGAATCTGGCGTAAGATCCGCGCCATGCTGGAGTTCGGGCGCTGAAAGGCGCCTATCGGCGGCGCAGGCGGCGGCCGATATGCACTGTGAGGAGAGCCGACCGTGTTGGAGTTCAAGCCGGAATACAGCGTGGGAGTGGCGCGCATTGACGCCCAACATCGCAAACTCTTCCAGTGGGTGAACGAGCTAGAGCAGGCCATGCGGCAGGGCCGCGGCCGCGACGTGCTGGACAAGGTGCTGAGCGGGCTGGTCGCCTACACCCGGGAGCATTTCGCCGCCGAAGAAGAATTGATGCTGAAGACTGGCTATCCCGAGCTGGCGCAGCACAAGGCGGTGCACGACGGTTTCATCCGGCGGACGGCGGAGTTGCAGCAACGCCATCAGGCAGGGGAAGTGGGGGTGAGCGTGGAGCTGGCCTCGTCGCTGGGGGATTGGATCCGCAATCACGTGCTGGGGATGGACAAGAGGTACGCACCCCACATGGCGGCCCGCAAAGTGGCCTGAAGGCAGCGCCTAAGGCCGGTGCGGCCTGCGGCCGATACGAGGGGCTGGGAGGCGCGCGGCGCTAGCCGGAGCGCGAGATCTTGTGGGCGCGCCAGAACGAAGAAATGCTGAAGCCACCCATCACCAACATGAAAATACCCGAAAGCCCCACCTCAAACAGGCTGCGCAAATCCCCATCGAACTCCTGCACCGCCCGGTAAAGCCGCGGCGCCGCCATCAGCGCCAGCACCAAAAACAGGAATCCGATCACCTGGTTCCATAGCACGCGCGCCGGCCGCGCCACCGCCGGCAGAACGTAATAGAGAAACTGGCGTATGCGAGCCAGCATCGTAGGGCCGTAGCTGTATGGTAGCAAAGCGCCGCCGGCCGGGGAAATGAAATCCTCAGCGCAGGCCTCTTCACTGGCCCGGCTTCTGCCGATAATGTTAAGGAGGCTTGTGAACAGCAAGCCGCTCCGCTACAATCAAGACGGGGGCTGCTTCGCCGCTACGGGCCTCGCAATCTTGAAACGAAGCTCCACGGCGGAACATCCACTAGTTGGGGCTGGTCCCCGGAGCGGTCGGGCCCGCGGATCAGATGCTCCGCGCAGCGCGGTTTGGAGGACACCCGCAGGAAGGGGCGTATGGACGACAGATTGAAAGCGCTCATGCAGGAACTCGGCAACGCGATTAACGAATCGCTCTCCGAGTCCGAACAGATCGCTGCCGCTATCGCAGAGATCCGACGGGCCGGCTATGATGTCTTCCTAATCCTGGAAGCCACCATCGGTTTCAACCGTCGCGATCAGACGGTCGAGGAAAAGACCTCCGCACCTTCTCACAGCTCAACCGAGCGCCGCCGCGCGCGCGACTCCGAGCCCCGAACCAAGATCAAGTGGACTTCTCAGGACCAGAAATTCCTGCGCGCTCTCAAGATCGCCATTGACGAAGACTAGCCGGCGCGCTTCAGCCGCCCAGTAGCTCCTGGTAGACGCCCCAAGTTTGCCTAACCGCTTCCTCCCAGCCAAACCGGCTCGCCCGTTCGCGGCCCCGCCGCGCATATTCCCCTCGCAGCTCCGCGTCCGCCGCAAAGCGCCGCAAAGCCTCCCCCAGCTCTTCTACGTCGCAAGCGTCCACCAGCACCGCCGCATCCCCGCTCACCTCCGGTAACGCACCGCGATTGGAAGCCACCACCGGTATCCCCCACGCCATCGCCTCCAGCACCGGCATCCCGAATCCCTCGTCCAGGGAAGGGAACGCAAAAATGCGTGCCCGCGCGTACCACCGGTCGCGCTCTCGCGCCGGCAAGTATCCCGGCGTCTCGATCGAAGCGCGCCGCGGGCTGTCTTCAATCGCACGTCGCACTTGCTCGGCGCCGTAGCCGTCCGAACCTATCAGCACCAGTCGCCAGCCTGCCGGCATGCGCTCAAAGGCCCGCACCAGCCGCACCAGATTCTTGCGCCTCTGGATCGCTCCCACGTGCAGCACCACGTCCTCGCGCTGCTGCTCGGCCGGCGGCTCTTCCGGCATCCGCACGCCGTGGTGCACCACCCGCAGCCGCGAGCGTTCCACCGAAAGCAGTTCCGCCGCCTGCTCGGCGGTGAACCGCGAGACCGCAATGATGCGGTCCGAGCGAGCGGCGGCCTCAACCGCTTGCTCCCGGAACCGCGCGCGGAACTCCGCGCTGGAGTACTCCCCGGTCATCACGAACAGATCGTGAAACGTGGTAACCGCGCGGCGCAAGCGCGCCTTGGGCAGCCGCTGATTCAGACCGTGAAACAGCTCCGCTTGCTGTGGCGCACGCTCTTCCCTCAGCAAGGCGCGGCGGGCGTTCGCCGGCAGCCGGTCCAGCCACGCGCGCAACAGCCGGTGCGGCCGGTAGCAGAAAACAAACCGCGCTTCCGGATGCGCCGCCGCCAGCCCGAAAGCCATCTGCCGCGAGTAGGCGCCGACGCCGGAAAGGTTCGCTCCCACACTGTAGGTCGCGTCCAGCGCGATGATCATCGCGAGGCGGTCTTCGACGACGCCAGCCGGTACTGTCGCAGCTTGCGGTACAGAGTAGTCCGCCCGATGCCCAGCAACCGGGCCGCCTTAAGGTGATCGCCCTGTGTGTAAGCCAGCGCGTCCAGTATCGTGCGCTTCTCCACTTCCTCCAGGGGCAGCACTCCCCCGCTACTGTCCTGGTTCGGCTCGCACAAGCGCGCCAGCGGATGTGGCCCCTGCCCCCGCAGGTGATTCTGCAATCCGGTCGGCAGGTCCGCTATCCGCAACACCGGCCCGGAATTCAGCGCCACCAGGCGCTCGATGCAGTTCTCCAGTTCCCTGACGTTGCCCGGCCAGTCGTATGAGAGCATCACTTCGAGCACTTCCGGCGCCAGGCGCCGCTCACCCGGATAGCGGCTCAGGAAATGCTCAACCAGCGCCGGTATGTCCTGCTTGCGCTCCCGCAGCGGCGGCATCCGCACCGTCACCACGTTCAGCCGGTAATATAGATCCCGCCGGAACGCCCCGCGCTCCACCTCCGCCGCCAGATCACGGTTGGTCGCAGCGATGATCCGGAACTCCGCCTGCCGCCAGAACAGCGAACCTACCGGCCGTATGCGCCGGTCCTGAAGAACCCGCAGCAGTTTCACCTGCATGTCCGCCGGCAGCTCGCCGATCTCGTCGAAGAAGGCCGTGCCCCCCTCGGCCAGCTCCAGCAGCCCGGTCTTGTTCGCATCCGCTCCGGTGAAGGCCCCTTTGACGTGTCCGAAAAGCTCGCTCTCCATCAGCGCCGGGTTCAGCGCCGAGCAGTCAATCGGCACAAAACGGCCCCCGCTTCCCGCGTGGTGGATGGCGCGCGCCACGACCTCCTTGCCGGTTCCCGTCTCTCCCAGCAGCAGCACCGGCGAGCGCGAAGCACCCAGCTTTTCTATCATTCGCCGGATCTCGCAGATCCTGGGCGACTCGCCCACCAGCACCGGCGGCGAGTCCGCACCTGCCTTGGACACGCCCGATCCAATTATAAGTGGTCCGCCCAGGCCGGGTCCACTCTCACCACAAAGGCCTCCCCTAGTTGCCCGCGCACCTTTTCCGCCAACGCCGCCGCCGCTTCCGGGCTGGCTTCCCGCCCCACCAGCACGCGCCACAGCGCCGGGTCTCCTTCTCGCCGCACCAGCCGCGCTTCACCGTAGCGACCCTCCAAGGCCCGGCGCTGCCGCTCCGCGTTAGCGCGCTCGCGGAAAGCTCCTGTCTGCACCGCGAAGTATGCCGCCCCGCCGCCCTCCGGCGGCAGCGACAACAAAACCACGCGCACCCGCGCCGTCCCCGGTCCGAGCATTCGTATCTGTCGCGCCGCCGCGCGCGACAGATCTATGATCCTGCCCGCCACGAACGGCCCGCGGTCGTTGATGCGCACCTCCACGCGCCGGCCGTTCTCCAGATTCTCCACCCGCACAACCGCGCCGAACGGCAGCAGCCGGTGCGCAGCGGTCAGCTTCTCCATGTCGTAGATCTCGCCGCTCGCCGCCGCTCGCCCGTGATACGGATAGCCGTACCAACTGGCTATGCCCACCTCGCTGTAACCCAGACTCCACGGCCGTGCGGCGGGCACGCGCTTGCGGCGAGCGCAGCCGGCCGCCGCCAGCGCCATCACTATCAGCCCCCACCAGAACGCGCGACGTCTCATCACTGCGATGCTATCCCGCGCCGCGAACGCGCAGCAAGCGCCCTGCTCCGCTCCCAATGGCCTTTGATCAGGCAAAACAAATCCCGTTCCGCGCGTTTTTCTCCCCTTCCCGCCCCCGCCTTGCATTTTTCTCTTGACTTTCTCTTCAAAGCACTTTATATCTGAATCAAACCGCGATCTTTTTCGGTCGCGCGAAATTTGATGTCAAGGGAGAATCGAGCGATGAAGAACGCAACCAAGAAGAAGGCTGCCAAGAAAGCTGCTCCGAAGAAGAAGAAGTAGCCGCCTCACAGCAGGCAGGCAGAACCCAACCAAGTTGGCTCAGGCCCCGATGGCTTCGGGGCCTTTTTCATTTCCTCCCGCCTCCTTGTGCTGGAGCAGCACCCGGAAGCTCTCTCCCAGCCCGAACAGCAGACTCTTCAACTGAAGCCCGCGACGCAAACGTTCCGCCCCGCTCCCCAACGCCGCCGCGAATCCGTCCTGCTCGCCCGCTTCCAGCAGCACTCGCCCCAATCGCTCCAGACGCACCGTTTGCAGCCCGCATCGCGCCCCGTGCTCCATCAGCGCGCTGAACGGCACGTGCGCCGTGATGTCCCGTTCCCCCGGCTCCTCCAGCACCTCCTCCGTCGCCCGGTGGCGTCGGTAGCTCATCAGCGTCCCTTCCCGCAAGCGCAGCGCCTCGCGACGCGTGTACCCGTAGTCAATCGCCAGCAGGAACCCGCGGGAAAGAATCCGCCCGATCTCTTCCAGCCGCCGCAACGCTTCCAGGTGAACCTCGGCCCGGCAGCCTTCCTCCTCCAGCGGAACGAATCGCTCCAAGAACTCCGCCGCCGCGCCCGTCGCCGCTTCTCCCTCCACCCAAACGAAGCGCTCCGCTCGCCAATCCACACGCATCAACCGCCACTGTCCGCCGCGCCGCACCGCCTCGTCCACCGGCAGCGCATCAAAGAACTCGTTCGCGAAGACCACCCCCGTCAGCCCCTCCGGCGGCGCCTCACCCACCTCAACCGGCACATACCGCCAGCCCGAAAAAGCCTCCGCCATCTCCCGCCGACCCGCACCCAACTCCACAACCGTGAAACCCGGCGGGCAACCCAGTCTCTGCTCAAGCCCGCGCACCAGCCGCGCCGCCAGGATCCCGAACACCGGTTGAAGTTGCTCCGCCGTGTAATAGTCGCCCCCGCGCCCGAACGGATCCCGCCCGCGCCGGTAGTATCCGTGCTCAGGGTGATAAAGAGCCAGCTCCATGAAGCGGCGGAACTCTATCGGACCTTCCCGCCGGATTAGATCCCGCAGTATCTCCGTCAACGGCGTCATCTACGCTACGATCATAACCGTGGCCTTGCCGCAAACGGTGCGCGTCAAGCTCAGCCCCGAAAACGCCGGCTACCTCTCGATCGCTCCCGTGCTCGCCCGGGAGATGCCGCTGCGCGAGCTGGTCGAGCTGATGCTGGATGTGGCCGGCAAAAGCCCGGAGCGTGTCGCCGAATTGCTACTCAGAGGAGTCTTAGTGAGCGGCGCCACGCGCTTCCGCTGGAACGGCTTCGACGTCCAGCCGCACGAGCTGGCGGAGTTGCTGGCAACTTTCCCCGATCCGGAACCCGATCGCCCCTTCGCCGCCGCCCAATGCTTGCGCGTCGTCCTTACCGGGCCCGGCGCGCGGCTGGAGATCTCGCGGCCCGCCGCTGCGCGCAAGCGCTGGCTGAAACCACTCAGCTTCTGGGACCTGCTACTCGAGCTGGCCGCCGAGGCGCCGCCTGAATACCGGCATTACTCTTACAAGGAACGCACCGATTGCTATCGCCTCTCACTCAGCGCCGCCGCCGCCGAACGCCTGCGCCGCAACGCCGGTCTGCTCCGCCACCGCCCCCTGGCCGAACGCGTGCGCCTGGGATCCTTCCGGCAGGCGGACTTCTACGTCGCCCGCCCCTGAGCGCGCCCGCCGCTCGGCCGCGAAGTAGTATACTGGACCGCCCGAGGAGGGCCCCATGCTGCCTGACTATCTCGCCAAAGCCGTTCCCGTAGCTGCCGACAAGCGCACGCCTTGGTACGTGAGCACCGCTCCCAGCTACGCCGGAGTGTTTCTCTGGGTCGCTTTCTATCAGGCCATCGCCGTCGGTACCGTCAACCGCGCCGGCTTGGGACTATGTCTGCTGGCGCTGCTCGTCGCCGGCCTGCTCAGCTACGCGCTGTTTTATTACGTCCCGGCCATGCTTGGTATGAAGACCGGCTACCCGCTCTACGTCGTCGGTAGCTCCACCTTCGGCGCCCGCGGCGGCTACCTGATGCCCGGCCTGCTTATGGGCCTGTTGCAGGTGGGCTGGTTCGCCGTCGGCACCTACTTCTCCGCCCTTTATATTCTCAACGGATTCCGGGCCGACGCCCGTCCTGGCACCCCCTTGTTCGCCCTGGTCGCCCTGCTGTGGGGCTACACGATGGCCTATGTCGGCGTCAAAGGCATCCGCTACGTCGCCAGCGTCGCGCTCTATCTGAACGCCATCGCCTTCCTGATGGTCCTGGCAGTCTTTTTGAAGACCGCCGCAGGGCTTCCCAAACACACCCCCACCGACTACGCTCCGCTCATCGCCTTCACCCTGCTCATCCAGATGGTGATCGGCTTCTTCGCCACCGCCGGTGCAGCCGGCGCCGACTTCGGCATGAACAACCGCAACCCCCGCGACGTCCGATTGGGCGGGCTGGTGGGCATCACCCTGGCGATCGTTTATGCCGGCGGCCTGCCGCTGCTATCGGTGGCCGGCGCCCGCGCTCTGTACCCCGGCCTTGAAGGCTACACGTACGACGCCGTCATCGGCGCCCTCGGCGGCTTCCTGGCCTCCGCCATGTTCTTCCTGTTCGCCATCGCCTCCATAGCTCCGGCTTGCTTCTGCGCCTTCATCGCCGGCAACAGCTTCGCCACTATGATCCCCCGCATCCCTCGGGCCTGGTCGCTCACCACCGCTCTGACGGTCTCAATCATCCTCGCCATCACCGGCGTGGCCCAGAACCTCATCGGATTCTTCACCATCGTCGGCGCCTCCTTCGGCCCCATCTGCGGCGCCATGGCCGCCGACTACCTGCTCGCCGGCAGGCGCTGGGCAGGCCCGCGTCAGGGAATCAATTGGGCCGGCTACGGAGCCTGGGCTCTCGGTTTTCTGGTGGGCATCCTCCCGTTCCTGCCCATCCCCGCAGACTTGAAAACGCGCATCCAACCGGCGGTGGTTTACAGCTTCCTCACCGGTTTCATCGTTTACGCCGCCCTGGCCAAGGCCGGCCTCCAACCCAAGCCGCTGCCCCTCGCCGCTCCCGTTGAACCGCCCTCCAAAGCCGCCTCCGCCGGAGCCTGATTCAAGAATCGCTCCGCGGGGGCTTACGGCGCGTCTTTATCACAATCGGCGTACCTTCGAATCCGAAACGCTCGCGAATCTGGTTGATCAGGTAGCGCTCGCGCGAAAAATGCAGCGGCGCCGCACTGTCGGTGAACAGCACGAATGTCGGCGGGCGCACCGCGGCCTGCGTCATGTACAGAATGCGCGGCGCCGTCTGCACCTTCAAGTCCGCCAGCATACGGTTCAGCTCGCCGGTGGACACGCGCCTGGAAGCCGACTCATAGGCCCGCCTCACCATCGCAAACAGCCGCTCCACACCCGTGCCGCGAAGTGCGGAAACGAAAGCCACCGGAGCGTAATCCAGGAACTTCAACTCCTGGCGGATGCGGCCTTCGAAAGCCGCACGCTCCCGCGCGCTCCTGAGATCCCACTTGTTCACGCAGCAAATCAAGGCGCGGCCTTCCTGATGAGCGTAGCCCGCTATAGTGGCGTCCAGCCCCAGCACGCCTTCGCCCGCGTCCAGCACCAGCAACGCTACATCCGCCAGGCGGATGTGCCGCCGCGCCATAACCACGCTCAGCTTCTCGGCCATCAGCCGCGTCTTGCCCTTCCGGCGAATCCCTGCCGTGTCCACGAACGCGTAAGCGACCCCCTCGCGCACCACTGTCTGGTCTACCGCGTCGCGCGTGGTCCCGGGCCTGGCCGAGACGATCGCCCGCTCCTCGCCCACCAGTGCGTTCAGAAGCATGGACTTGCCTACGTTCGGCCGCCCGATGATCGCCACCCGGATCGCCGCCGCCTGGCGCGCTTCTTCGCTCACCGCGAAGCCCGCCGTTACATGCTCCAGCAGCTCGTCCAGCCCCAGGTGATGCTCCGCAGACACCGGGAAGACGTCTGGGATGCCCAGCGAGTGAAAATCGTGAATCAGATCTTCCCGCCCCGGAGCGTCAACCTTGTTCACCGCCAGCGACAGCGGCTTGCCCAACCGCCGCAGCAGCGCCGCCAGCTCCAGGTCCGCCGCTGTGATCCGGCTGCGCCCGTCTACCAGAAAAATGATGTGCGCCGCGCGCTCCAGCGCCACCCGCGCCTGTTTCAGCACCTGCTGCGGAATCTCCGCCGACTCCTGCGGCACGATCCCGCCGGTGTCAACCACCTCGAAACGCCGCCCGCGGTAGTCGGCCTCCCCGTGTATACGATCCCGCGTGATGCCGGGCTCATCCCCGACAATCGCGCGCCGCCGGCCCGTGATAGCGTTGAATAACGTGGACTTGCCTACGTTGGGCCTGCCCACGATCACCACCGAGGGCAGCCGCTGCTCCATAATTACACTGTACGAAACCGCTCCCCATGCCGGCGCCTGCTTCCTACTACCCCATCTTCCTCGATCTGCGCGACCGCCCCGTGCTCGTCGTCGGCGCCGGTCGCGTCGCCTTGCGCAAGACCAAAGGGCTGCTCGAAGCGGGCGCCCGCGTCACCGTCGTCGCGCCGCGTTGCCGCCCCGAGTTCGAGTCGCTCCCGGTCCTGTTGCGCCGCCGCCGCTTCCGCGCCTCCGATTTGCGCGGCGCCTTTCTGATCTTCACCGCTACCGACGACCGGCGCACCAATCACCGTGTCGCCCTCGAGGCCCGGCGCCGCGGCATCCCCGTCAATGTCGCCGATTCGCCCGCCGAGTGCGACTTCCTGGTCCCCGCCCGCCTGCGCTTCGCCCAAGTGCAGGTCGCCCTCTCCACCGGCGGGCGCAATCCGCGCTTGGCCGCCCAACTGCGCCGCCGCCTGGAACAGACTTTGAAAGAACAACCTTGAACTTCACCACCGATCCGCTCAGCCGCACGCCGTTTCTTGCTGTACGATCTTGGTGTGAGGCGAGCTGCGCCATCTCTCGTCTTTGTGGCCGTGAGCTGCCTCGCCGCCGAGCAAATAGCCGGTGACGCCGACCGGGGCAGAGAACTCTTCCGCTCTCTGGGCTGCGTCGCCTGCCACAGCGTGGACGGGCAGGGCGGAGGCTACGCTCCGGATCTGGCCAAACGCATCGGCCGGGACCAAACCCCCACCGGGATGGCCGCCGGAATGTGGAACCGCGGCCCCGTCATGTGGAGCCTGATCACCAAGAGGCGTCTGGTGCTGCCCGAGCCGGACCAGCAGCAGATGGCCGATCTGTACGCCTACTTCTATTCGGCTCGCTACTTCGACAAGCCCGGAGACGCCCAGCGCGGGCGCAAGATCTTCTATTGGAAACGCTGTGCTGATTGCCACCGCTTGCCCGCCGCCGGCGCCTCTCCCGCTGCTTGGCCCGCGCAGTGGCCACCGCTGCCAGACGCCGTCGCGCTCATCGAACGAATGTGGAATCACGCCGGCCCCATGCGTGAGGCTATGGCCCGCAAGCGCATCGCCTGGCCCGAACTCAGCGCACAGGAGGCCGCCGATCTGCATGCGTTGCTTCGCGCACCGCCCGAATCCGGCCCGCCGGCGGGCGAATTGCCTTTGGCCTCCGGCCAGCCCGGCGACCGGCTGTTTGAGCTGAGAGGTTGCCGAAACTGCCACAGCGGGCCGCGTTCGCTGCGCGGACGCTTCAGCGGCCGCACAATCGCCGACTTCTCCGTCGCCATGTGGAACAGTGCTCCTGAGATGGCCAGGAGAGCGTCGCTCAATTACGGGGAAATGCGGCAATTGGCCGGTTTGCTCTGGCAGCAGCAGATTCCCGAGGTCGCAGGCAAGGCCGCCCGCGGCCGCGAATTGTTCGCCTCCAAGGGCTGTGCAGACTGCCACACCCGCACCCTCACCGGCGCCCCCCGACTGGCCGCACACCGCCTGCAAGCTTTCGTCTTGATGGCCGCCCTGTTCCGTTACGGTCCGAACATGCACAAGAAACTCGCCGCCGCCGGCAAGCCCTGGCCCCGTCTCAACGGCAACGATCTGCTGGACTTGGCGGCGCACCTGAACCGCAACGCCCTCAGCGGCCGTTAGGGGCCTCTGCGCGCGGCCCCGAGCGCGCCCCGCCTTTCCGATAAACTAAAATTGAGGGCCGATCGCAGGCGGCCCATGTCGTGACCGAGTACTTGAGCGAAGCCGACGAGCACCGGGCTCCGGCCGAACGCGCGTTCCGCGACGACCCCAAGCTGGCCGGCGGCCGCATCGCCTTGTTTCAGTACCTGGCCCTGGCGGTCTTCTTGTTTCTCATCTCCGGCTTCTGGCAGCTACAGGTGCGCAACCCCGAGTTCTACAGCGAACGCGCCGAGCGCAACTCCATCAAGGCCCTCCCCGTGCTGGCCCCCCGCGGCAAAATCCTCGATCGCGACGGCCGCGTCATCGTTGACAATCACTCCTCCTTCAGCCTCATTCTCTCCCGCGAGCATTTCAAGCCCGAACACGTCCGCCTAATCGCCGCCGGACTCAACCTCGATGAAGCAGAGCTCAGCCGCCGCCTCTACCGCTTTCGCTCCCGGCCCCGCTACGAACCCATCATCATCAAAGAGGAGCTGACCCCCGCCGAGATCGCCTTCGTCGAAGCACACCGCGATCCTGACGGTTTGCCCGAACTAGAACTGGTCCACGCCCACCGCCGCCTGTACCCGCAAAACTCCCTGGCTGCGCACGTCATCGGATACGTGGGCGAAGTCAGTGAGGCCGAGCTGAATTCCCCGGAGTTCATCAAGTACGAACCCGGCGACGTCATCGGCAAGGCCGGCATTGAGCGCCAGTATGACGAGCACCTCCGCGGCATTGACGGCCAGCGTCAGGTCTTGGTGGATAATCTCGGGCGCGAACGCAAGCTGATCGGTTTCAAGGAGGCGATAGCAGGCAAGAACCTGCAATTGACCATTGACCTCGACCTGCAAGTGGTCGCCGAGTTGGCCATGGAAGGCCGCAAAGGGGCGGTCGTCGCCCTGGACCCGCGCAACGGCGAGGTCCTGGCGATGGTTAGCCGCCCGGCCTTCGACCCCAACAAGTTCGCCGGCCGCATCGGTTCCGCCGACTGGAAGGAATTAATCTCCAACCCCGATAACCCTCTGCTGAACCGCGCCATTCAGGCCCAACTCGCCCCAGGTTCCACCTTCAAGCCCTTCGTCGCCCTCGCCGGCTTGGAAACCGGCGCCATTGACGAGAACTTCCAGGTTCGCTGCCCCGGCGGCGCCACCTTCTACGGGCGCTACTTCAGGTGCTGGGTCAAGCAAGGCCACGGCCTGGTGGACCTGCACAAGGGCTTGGTCCAGTCCTGCGACGTCTTCTTCTACAACGTCGGCAATCGCACCGGCATTGACGACATCGCACGCTACGCCGAGCTGGCCGGCTTCGGACGCAAAACCGGAATTGATCTGCCCCACGAGGCTGAGGGGGTGGTCCCCTCAAGCCAGTGGAAAATGCGCCAGTTCCGCCAGAAATGGTACGCCGGCGAGACTATCTCCGTGGCTATCGGCCAGGGAGCGCTCACCGTCACGCCCCTGCAACTGGCCTACGCCGTCGGCGGACTCGCTATGGGCGGCGTCTGGTACCGTCCTCACCTGGTCAAGGACCACCGGCCTAAAGAGGCTCCCCGCGTCGCCAGAATCAGCTCCGACAACGCCAGCAAAATTGTCTACGGAATGTACGGCGTAGTGAACGAGGGCGGCACCGGCGTGCGCGCTCGCCTGCCTGGTATCAGCGTATGCGGCAAAACCGGCAGCTCTCAGCTCGCCTCCAACGAGGCTTTGAAGCGCGCCAAGCTCGGCCTCGCTCTGAAAGACAACGCCTGGTTTGTCGGCTTTGCTCCTTGCGAGAGCCCGGAGATTGTCGTCGCCGCCCTCTATGAGAGCGGTGAGCACGGCTACCTCGCCGCCCCTATCGTGCGCGACGTCATCAAGGCCTACTTCGACAAGAAGAGCCGGATCGCGGCCGCGCTCGTCGCTCAAAGCAGGCCCCGCTTCGGACCCGAGCTGCCTGCTGCCCCCTCTGCCGCGCAGGGCGCTCCCTGAGGTGCCGACGACATGGCTCACTACCGCACCATCCGCGATCAAGACTGGCCCCTGCTAACCATCGCCCTGGCCATCTGCGCCATGGGCATCCTCCAGATCTACAGCGCGACCTTCGGCACCGCTTGGTCGGACGCTTGGTGGCGCCAGTGCCTCTATGTCGCCGCCGGCCTGGTCTTGTTCTGGCTCGTCGCATCGCTGGATTACCACACCCTGCTCAATCAGGCCCCCGTTTACTATTGGGTCTCCATCGCCGGATTGGTGGCCGTGCTCATGCTCGGCAAAGAGGTCTCCGGCGGGCGCCGCTGGATACCCCTGATCGCAGGCTTCCATTTTCAGGTTTCCGAATTCGTTAAGGCGGTGCTAATATTGCTAGTAGCCCGGCATTTGGCGGATCTGAAAGGGGAACGCTTGGAAACCCGGGACCTGCTCAAGCTGGGCGCGTTGACAGCTCTACCGGCGGCCCTGGTGATGAAGCAGCCGGATCTCGGAACAGCGCTGAGCTACCTGCCCATATTGGTGATGGGTATCTTCCTGGCTGGCCTGAGCTGGCGACACCTGGCGGTGATGGCCTTGGCCGGTGCGCTCGCTCTCCCGGTGGGCTGGCGCTTGCTGAAGGATTACCAGAAAGCGCGGCTAGTCACGTTTCTCGACCCCAGCCGCGACCCCCGCGGCGCCGGCTATCAGGTCATCCAGTCCCAGATAGCGGTGGGCGCCGGGGGTATGTGGGGCAAAGGAGTTACGCGAGGCTCTCAGACTCAATTGCGCTTCCTGCCCGTCCCCCACACGGACTTCATTTTCTCGGCTTTCGCCGAAGAACATGGGTTCGTCGGCGTCATCGTCATGCTCGGTTTGTACTTCCTGCTGCTCATGCAGGTCGTGCAGAACGCTCAGATGGCGCCGGACAGGGCGGGAATGTATGTCGCTATGGGCGTGGCCGCCCTGCTGCTGTTCCACTTGCTCATAAACATCGGAATGGTGGTCGGGCGCATGCCCGTGACGGGAATCCCGCTGCCGTTGATGAGTTACGGCGGCTCAAGTATATTGTCGTGGTTTCTTATGCTGGGGCTGGTTAACAACGTGAGGCTCCGGCGGTTTGTGAACTGATGATACGCCGCAGGCGGCGCACGCTCGATCAGGCTCGCCTCTGCGGCAGCGAAGCGAATACGCGTTGATTTGGTTCGACAGAACGAGGTTGGCAACGAGTTTGACGCAGTGCGCGGGAGCAAGCGTGTCGGCGATGCATGACTGCCGCCCCAACGGACCGCAAACCTCCCGCTGGCCCCGGCGCGTTTGAGCGGCTGCTCCGTTCCGGGGCCGGTCCAAGTTCCAAAGACCGGGCCGGGTCGCTATGGGCGCCCGCGAGGCATCCGCGACTTGGCCCCGCCCGCCTGAGCCTCTTTCTGGGAACCCGCGTTCATCGCTTCCGGAAGGAGCATGACAGCATGGCAAAGGAATTGGTCATCTCCTCCAATCGCCACGAGACTAAAGTGGCGGTCCTGGAGGATGAGCAACTGGTGGAGATCCACTTCCAGCGGGCCAACGAGTACTCCTTGGCCGGCAGTATTCATAAGGGACGCGTCACCCGCGTCCTGCCGGGAATGCAGTCCGCCTTCGTGGACATCGGATTGGAACGCGACGCCTTCCTTTACGTCTCCGATTTCCTCGAGGAGACCGAGGAATACGACCGCATCCCCATAGCAAGATCCGAGCACCCTCCCGCACCTGAACCCCAAGCCGCTGCCGAGCAGCGCGCTGGCTCAACCCCAGCCGCTCGCCCTGACGAGGCCGGCCATCGCGACCGGCGCCTAAGGCGCTCCAGGCGGCGGCGCCCCCGCGGCCAGGGATTCCCAGAGTCCAAGTACGCGCCCGAGGCTGAACCGCCTCCCTCCGCCCCTGAAACCTCAACCGAATTCGAGATCCTACCCGGGGAGTCCCTCGCTAAGTATCGGGATCTCGCCCCCGAGCAGGACGCCCGGCCGCAGCCCGCCGAAGATCAACTGGAATGGCCCGCAGAGGACTCTGACGCCGGCGCCGAGGAGCCTCAGGACTATCAGGAGGACTCCGGCGCGACCTACCGCCAGCTTCAGGACTTCGCGGAGGATTCCGAGGCGGCTGCCCAACAGCCTCAGGATTACGCCGAGAACCAAACCCAGGCGTCCGTGCCGGAGGACGTCTCCGAGGCTTTGCAGGCCGCTGCCGACCAGGGTGGCGCCCAACCCCAGCTCGAGGAGCCTGCCGCCCTTGAGCCTCCTGAAGCGGCCGCCGGCCAACAGGGCGAGCCTCCGCAGTTCGATCTCGAATCCGAGCAAACGCCCGCGCCCCAGGAACCCCAGGATGCGGGCGAATCCACGCAGATCACTACTGCCCAGGTTGAGCCCGCCCCCGAACCCCCTCAGGAAACCCCCGCCGAGGTCGAGCCCGCGCGCATGCCCGTAAGCCTCACCGCTACACTGCGCGAGCAGGGCCTGCGCTTCATGCACCGGACCTCGCGCCGCATGCGCCGCAAAATGCGCGGAGCCCGCGAGGACTATGACCGCACGCCCGCCGAAAATGCCCCGGCCAAGCCCGACGCTTCACGCCCCGCCGAGCGGGCCGACAAGCCCGCTCAGCCTTCCATCACTGAGCTGCTGCGGGAGGGCCAGGAGGTCCTGGTCCAGATCGCCAAGGAGCCCCTGGGCCAGAAAGGCGCCCGCATCACTTCGCACATTACCTTGCCCGGCCGCTACGTCGTCTACATGCCCACCGTCGAGCATCACGGCGTCTCCCGAAAGATCGCTTCCGAGGAGGAGCGCCTGCGGCTGAAACGCATCTTGCACCGCAGGCGCGGCAACATGCCGGGCGGTTTTATCGTGCGCACCGCGGGCGAAGGCCGCTCGGAAGAGGAAATCGCCGCCGACATGCAGTTCCTGTACAACCTCTGGCTGGATATCCGGCGCAGAGCCGAAGCGCGCAGCGCCCCGGCTCTCATCCACCACGACCTGGATCTGGTCAGCCGGACCTTGCGCGACCAGTTGACCGAGGAGTTCAAAGCCGTCTGGACCGACAGCGAGGACGTCTACGAAAGCGTCTTGCGGTACGTCGAGAAGTTCCAGCCTTCCCTAGTCGGCCGCGTTAAGCTTTACACCCGCTCCACGCCCATCTTCGACGCCTTCAACATCAGCCAGGAGTTGGAAAAGGCCCTGCGCCCGAAAGTTTGGCTGAAATCCGGCGGCTATATCGTTATAAATCAGACCGAAGCCCTTGTCGCCATTGATGTCAATACCGGAAAGTTCGTCGGCAAATCCAACCGCCTCGAAGACACCATCTTCCGCACCAATACCGAAGCCGTCCGAGAAATCGTCCGCCAGATCCGCCTGCGCGACCTCGGCGGCATCATCGTAATCGACTTCATAGATATGGAGGATCGAAAGAACCGCCAGCGCGTCATGCAGGCCCTTGAAGAGGCCATGCGCGCCGACCGCGCGCCCTACAAGATCCTCCAGTTTAACGACTTCGGCCTGGTGGCCATCACGCGCAAGCGCGTCAAGCAAAGCCTGGAACGCGCTCTCTGCGCCCCTTGCCCCTACTGCGAGGGCGCCGGCTACGTCAAAAGCGTGCAGACCGTCATCGGCGAGATCCTCCAGGAGGCTCACCGCATCGCCGGCTCTGTGGAAGGCCGCGAGGTTATGCTGCGCGTCAATCCCGAAGTCGCCAAGGTCCTTAAATCAGCCCGTAACGATTATCTGGAGGAGCTCGAGGAGATCCTGCGCAGGCCAGTGCTGGTGGCCAGCGACGCCACCATGCAGCAGGAAAAATTCGATCTGGTCTAGGCCAATGGGAAATATTTCTGCCGATTTTTCAATGGCTTGCACGCGCCCCCCGGGCCGTTTGGGCCTCTAGCAAGCCCCCGGGGCTTGCACGTCGTCTGCGGCCATGCTAGCATGTATTAACGGCAGCGGAAATTCGGCCATAGTAACCGAGCCCGGGGGTTTGCGCCTGAGCTCGGCCACAGGCCTCCCAAAAGTTCTTACCAAGTTCCGCGGTTTGTTCTGTCGCGCCGCTGACTGGCTTGAAAACGGCGCGGCGGATGAGCGAGGCCGGCGATTGGCCGGTCATCTCTGATGGCCGGCCGATCGCAACGGGTCTTTGACAATCCGGTTGGACGCAGTTCCGAGCCCGCGTCGGAGTTTCCGGTTCAGCCCGGGGCAACCGACTCTAAGGGTTTCAAACGAGAGTTTGATCCCGGCTCAGAATCAACGCTGGCGGCGCGCCTCACACATGCAAGTCGCACGAGAAAGGGGAGCAATCCCTGAGTAAAGTGGCGTACGGGTGAGTAACACGTGGGTAACCTGCCCTCTGGTGGGGAATAACCCTGGGAAACCGGGGCTAATACCGCATAAGCCCGAGAGGGGAAAGCCGCAAGGCGCCGGAGGAGGGGCCCGCGGCCGATTAGCTAGTTGGCGGGGTAACGGCCCACCAAGGCTATGATCGGTAGCCGGCCTGAGAGGGCACACGGCCACACTGGCACTGAAACACGGGCCAGACTCCTACGGGAGGCAGCAGTGAGGAATCTTGCACAATGGGGGAAACCCTGATGCAGCGACGCCGCGTGAGCGATGAAGCCCTTCGGGGTGTAAAGCTCTTTCGGCAGGGACGAACACTGACGGTACCTGCGGAAGAAGCTGCGGCTAACTACGTGCCAGCAGCCGCGGTAATACGTAGGCAGCAAGCGTTGTTCGGAGTTACTGGGCGTAAAGCGTGCGTAGGCGGTTTCGCAAGTCCGGTGTGAAATCTCCCGGCTCAACCGGGAGGGTGCGCCGGAAACTGCGAGGCTGGAGTGCGGGAGAGGAGAGCGGAATTCCTGGTGTAGCGGTGAAATGCGTAGATATCAGGAGGAACACCGGTGGTGAAGACGGCTCTCTGGACCGTGACTGACGCTGAGGCACGAAAGCGTGGGGAGCAAACAGGATTAGATACCCTGGTAGTCCACGCCCTAAACGATGCGCACTTGGTGTGGGCCATTCAGTTGGTCCGTGCCGGAGCTAACGCGTTAAGTGCGCCGCCTGGGGAGTACGGTCGCAAGGCTGAAACTCAAAGGAATTGACGGGGGCCCGCACAAGCGGTGGAGCATGTGGTTCAATTCGACGCAACGCGAAGAA